>ERZ1032130.51-NODE-51-length-36361-cov-5.770919_pt1 | contig 36361 bp, 41 predicted proteins | sample MGYA00517879_ERZ1032130 | MGnify/ENA primary metagenome ERZ1032130 (study PRJEB33719, sample SAMN04262597) | wastewater metagenome | biome: rural village; feature: animal feces; material: feces | host: Bos taurus | place: El Salvador | collected 2012-01-31 ...
AAAGAATAATGATGAAAACTAAAAAGCGGATGCTCTTTAGTTTTCGTAGAATATTTCTTAATTTACGCACTTGTAATAACATTGCTTTCTTAGCCTATCCCTTAAAAAAGTAACCCAGTCCCCACTTTGTCTGTACATACTTTGGTTCACTCGGATTTGATTCAATCTTTTCACGGAGTCTTCTGATATGTACGTCCACAGTTCTTACATCTCCCGGATAATCTTCACCCCAGATAATGTTTAATAAATTATCTCTGCTGTACACTTTACCCGGATTCATAATCAAAAGTTCCAGCACTTCAAATTCCTTTGTTGTCAGATTCACCTCTTTATCCTGAATAAAGACACGACGACTTTCTCTATCCATCTTCATATCACTGATGGAAATCACATTATCATTTTTCTGCTTTGCTTCTTTTGTTCCGGTACGACGCATAATCGCTTTTATTCTCGCCTTTACTTCCAAAATATTGAAAGGCTTGGTAATATAATCATCCGCGCCATATTCAAGACCTAAAATTTTGTCCATATCTTCGCTTTTTGCAGTCAACATAATAATAGGCACATTTGAAAATTCACGGATTTGCTGACACACCTCAAAACCTGTAAATTTCGGAAGCATAACATCCAGAAGAATCAGGTCATATTTATTATTTTTCGCATACTCCAGCGCTTCTTCTCCGTCGTATGCAGTGTCCACATCCATTCCATCCTGTTCGAGGCTGAAACGAATTCCTTTTACGATTAATTTTTCATCATCTACTACTAAAATTCTCTTTCCCATTTTATCTCCCTTACCTAGGAAACCGTAATATACGGTGCAATTTTCTCAAACATTCCTTCTTTAATACCAGTGACATTCATAATATCTTCAATTTTTTTAAAATTACCATTTTTTTCCCGATAATCAATAATCTGCTTTGCCCGGCTTTCTCCAATTCCCGGTATTGTACAAAGTTGTTCTGCATCGGCGCGATTCAGGTCAATCAGCTTCTGTCCGGTATTTTCTGCGGTCTCATTTACAGACGGAATATAAATCTGCTCTCCGTCAGATACTTCCTTGGCCTGATTGACAGCAACTGTATCAGCACACGCAGTAAAACCACCTGCCAATTTAACCACTTCATAAATCCTGCTGCCTGAATATACGGTATATACTCCCGGATAATAAACCTCTCCGCAAATATGAACCGTGATGGTATCATAAACCTCTCTTTCGCTTGGCACTGCTTCATTCTCCGCTGCATCCGATATAACGGTAGCTTCTCCTACATACTGCAACGAATCATCCGCACATCCGCCAAGCAGATATATCATTATAGCAAAGATGCATATTCTAATTATTTTTTTCATTTACGTAGTTCCTTTCCAAACGGTCAGGAAGCCCCCTACGCAGATAAAATCATTTTATGATAAAGAGAATAAAAAAACAAGGATATTTCTCTCAGAATTCATTAAGAATTTAGTTATTTCCACTTAAAAATAACAATTCCCGCAATTGCAACTGCCATACCGATTGCTTTTCTCCATTCAAACGGCTGTTTTTCTACGCAATCAGCTGTGCAATTACGATAAACATAACCGCTTTTGCAGGTCCCAACGCTTCCATACTCTTTATAACCGTATATGTTATGACAGCACCGATTGCACCTCCCAGTAGCATATATTTCGGCTCTACCCTTAAAAGCCCTGCAAAACTGCTTCTGTCTGAAACCGCCCATATAATAAAGCATACAAGCATCGCACTTGCCTGTACAAAAACATTTGTCACCCACATCCCGGACTGTTTTGTCACTTCCGTGTTAAAGACTCCCTGAACGCTCATGCATATGCCAGAAAGAATTGCAATAAATAAACCAACCATAAGAATCCTCCATAAGACTTTCATCTAATGTATTCATACCCTCATAGTTGGTTATTTATTCTATATTTTCTCAATTTTATTCCGCAGTATCTTCCTCGATGATTTCACCATCTGTATATTCCGGATCTTCTTCCACTTCCATATGAATATATTCTTCCGTATATGCCTGACCCGTTACCTGTGTCATCATCTGCTCAGATAAGGCTTTTACACTTGCATTGATGTCTGCACCTTCCCAAATATCACGCATGGCAATTTCAAGTTGCATCCAGAAGTTGCTGACTTCCACCATCTTAGGCATCGGAATGGATTGTTCATATGCCTTTGCAAACACACTAAAGCTTGAGCCCTCTACATACTCTGTCTTGTGTGCCGTAAGTTTACCTGTTCTTTCATATAAATCATCACTAAAATCACAGGTCAAAAACTTAGCAAACTCGTTAGCTTCTTTAATATGCTCACTGTAGCCGTTAATTACCACACTACTTGTCATAGATAAGGCTCTTCCGCCAAGTTCTTCACTTGGATTCGGCACTACAGAAAAACCATAATCATAGGCAAAATATTCACCGTTTTCATCCGGAGTTCTGGCTTTTTCCAAAGTCTTCAAAATATCAGAGGTCACAACGGTGTATACAATCTTTCCGTCTAAAAAATCCTGCACTACGTCGTGATAACTGACTTCGCTTGCATCAATAGAGAAGAACTCATTCAGATTTTGGAAGGTCTGCAAACATTGCATTGCTTCCAGATTGTAAATATCAATATTGGATGAACTATCTCCCGTATCACCGCCTAAAACCATATGTTTTCCGATAAAGAAATAGTTATAAAAAACATCTGCCACGTCCCACTTAAAGATAGCTTCCACCTGTCCGGGTGCATCATATTCATTACCAAAAGTTAAAATGTCATCCATTGTACTCGGAAGCATTTCATTCACTCTTGCTATAATTTCCTCTGAATTATCTTCTGCCGCCGCTTCACCTTCTGCGGTTTCTGCTGCCACATCCGTCGCCTCTTCACCGTTTTGGGCCGCTTCATCTGCCAGTTGCTTCGTTGCGTGCTCTGTCAAATATGTTTTGTTATATAAAAGGACACTTGTTTCATAGTAAAACGGATAAGCTACTACCTTATCGTGATAAGTCACAGCATCCAACGCCACCTGCGGAAAAGAATCTGTATTACATACATTATCATAGTCCTTCACCTGCGTTGCCAGCCCGGACAAATATGCCTTTTCCAAAGAATCGTGGCTCAAAAGAAACACATCCGGGACAGATTCTCCCTCTAAAGACGCCTCATTAATCGCTTCCAAATAGTCGTTTGCCGATACCAGTACCGGTACGACACGAATGTCTTCCTTTGTTTCGTTATATGCTACTGCGGCACCATTTAAATAGTCCGTCAGCGTTTCATCTGTATACCAGAAATATACGGAATCCTTGTGCCTGAAAATAGATTCCGCCGTGGAATCGCTAATCATCATTCCACTTCTTCCAACATGCAATGCTCCCAGTGCAAGAATCACCACCAGAGCTGCTGAATACAGCCTTTTTCTAAGACTCATAAATTTTCTCCTATATCGTCTCTTTGATTGCCTCATCCAAGATAACAATCATATCATCAATATCCTGCTTTGTAATAATGAGAGATGGCACAAAACGAATAATGTCCGTTCCTGCATTAATTAATAATAATCCCTTTTCAATGGCCTTATTAATAATCGGACCAACAGGCTTGTCAAATACAAGTCCCTGCATAAATCCTGCCCCTCTTCTTGCTATAATACAATCATATTTTGCAGCAATTTCATCCAATTTCTGTTCAAAATATGGTGTAACACTTCTTACATTTTCTATTATATTTGACTCTTCAAATAAATCAAGGACTTTGTTGATGGCACAAGTTGCCAATGGGTTACCACCGTAGGTTGTTCCGTGGTCTCCGCTTGTCAAAGATTTTTCTGCCACCTTTTCCGTCATCAAAAATGCGCCTACAGGTACACCGCATCCAAGTGCTTTTGCTACTGTCATAATGTCCGGTTTCACACCGTATTTCTGCCATGCAAACATATAACCTGTTCTGCCCATACCGCACTGGATTTCATCCAAAATGAGTAAAATATCATTCTGCTCGCAAATCTCTTTTACGCCCTTAAGGAATTCTTCCGTCGCCGGATAAATTCCGCCTTCACCCTGTACGGTTTCAAACATAATGGCACAGGTTTTCTCATTTACCAAGGCTTTTACGCTGTCTAAATCATTCATTTTTGCGAAACGTACATTTCCAATCATCGGACGGAAGGCTTCCTGATATTTCGGATTGCCTGTCACAGACAAAGCACCCATTGTTCTTCCGTGGAAGGAATGCTCCATAGCAATGATTTCGTGGTCCGTCTGACCGTCTTTTGTATAAGCGTATTTTCTTGCCGCTTTAATAGCACCTTCTACTGCTTCCGCACCGCTGTTTGTAAAAAATACACGGTCCATTTCCGATACTTTTTTGAGTTTCCTAGCCGCTTCAATAGCCGGAACATTATAATAATAGTTGGATGTGTGCAAAAGCTTATCAATCTGTGCTTTTAAGGCATCGTTATAATCCTTGTAATTATATCCCAAGGCAAAAACCGCAATACCGGATACAAAATCCAGATACTCCCTGCCTTCAATATCATATAAATGAACGCCCTCACCCTTATCTAGGACAATCTGAAAACGATTATATGTATGAAGCAGGGCTTTTTCCGCTTCTTCTATGTATTCTTTCATCATTGTTTTATTCCTCATCTTTCACGATGGCAGTACCAATGCCTTCATTTGTGAAAATTTCCAACAAAAGACAATGTGGAATTCTGCCGTCCAAAATATGCACTTTATTTACGCCTTCTTTTACGGCGTCTGTACAGTTATTAAGTTTTGGTAACATACCGCCGCCGATACAACCGCTGTTAATCAGTTCTTCCGCCTGAGAAGCAGTAATTCTGGAAATAAAGGAATCCTTATCGTTGATATCCTTGTAAATTCCTTCGATATCCGTTAAGAATGCAAGCTTCTCCGCACCTACCGCTTTCGCAATGGCACAGGCCGCATCATCCGCATTGATATTGTATGTGTTAAAGTTATCATCAAATCCGATAGGTGCAACAATCGGAAGGAAATCCTTTTCCAATAAATCAAATAAAATTTTCGCATTTACTTCTTTGATATCGCCTACAAAACCGATATCTTTTCCGTCCGCATACTTTTTATCTACATGAAGCATTTTACCGTCTTTTCCGCTGACACCTGCCGCACTGACACCCAGTTCTTCCACCATAGCTACAAGACTCTTATTCACGCGATTTAAAACCATTTCTGCAATTTCCATAGTTTCTTCATCTGTCACACGAAGTCCGTTGACAAATTCAGGTTCTTTCCCCACTTTTGAAATCCAACGGCTGATTTCTTTACCGCCGCCGTGCACAATAATCGGTTTAAAACCTACTAATTTAAGAAGCGTTACGTCTTTAATAACGTTTCTTTGCAACTCCGGGTTGGTCATCGCGCTTCCGCCGTATTTTACAACGATAATTCTACGGTTAAAATTCTGGATATAAGGAAGCGCCTCAATCAAAACCTCAGCTTTTTTTAACAGTTCATTCATATCTCTTTCTTTCATAATGTTCTCCCATCCCTCTTATGAGCGGTAATCTGCGTTAATTTTTACATAATCATAAGTCAAATCACAGCCCCATGCTGCTGCTTCGGCTTCGCCATCCTTCATATCAATTAAAACAGTGACCTCCGGCTCTGACAAAATTTTAGTTGCTTCTTCTTCACTGTAATCTGTTGCTACACCGTCTTTGTAAATCTGAATCTTTCCAGCTTTACTTTCAAAGAAAAGTTCCACTTTTTCAGGGTCAAACTGTGCACCTGAGTAACCCATTGCACACAAAATTCTTCCCCAGTTTGCATCGTGACCGTAAATAGCCGCTTTTGTGAGCGATGAACAAATAACGGATTTACTAATCGTACGGGCATCTTCCTTAGATTTTGCGTTGATAACCTTAGTCTCAAAAAGTGCTGTGGCGCCCTCGCCATCTGCTGCCATTTTCTTTGCCAAAGTTGTATTTACATAATTCAGTGCCTCTTTAAACTGTGCATACGCTTCGTTTTCTTCTGTAATCATTTCGTTTCCTGCCATACCGTTTGCAAGAACGATTAATGTATCATTGGTAGAAGTATCTCCGTCTACAGAAACCATATTAAAAGTATCCACTACGTTTTCAGACAAAGCCTTCTGAAGTAATTCTTTTGAAATAGCAAGGTCTGTTGTCACAAAACCAAGCATGGTACACATATTCGGATGAATCATTCCGGAGCCTTTACACATACCGCCAACCGTTACTTCTTTGCCATCCACTGTAAATTTCACAGCCACCTGTTTAGAAACCGTATCGGTCGTCATAATGGCTTCTGCCGCTTTTGTGCCGGCTTCAATCGTATCTTCAAGACACTCTGAAAGCATATTGATACCGTTTGCAATTCTATCCATCGGAAGCTGTTTTCCGATAACACCTGTACTTGCCACCAAAACGCTTGATTTGTCTATACCAAGACAGTCTGCCACACACTGGGCACTTTGATTACAATATTCATATCCTTCATTCCCTGTGCAGGCATTGGCAATACCTGAATTTACCACAACTGCCTGTGCGTACGGAGAATCCGTAACAACGGCTTTATCCCAGCGTACCGGAGCCGCCTTTACAATATTGCTTGTGAAAACACCTGCGTGAGTACAAGGTATTTCACTGTATATCATCGCCATATCGGTTCTGTTTTTATATTTAATCTCTGCTGCCACACTGGCTGCTTTAAATCCCTTTGGTGCGGTTACACCGCCTTCTTTTAAAATTTCCATAACTTCCTCCGTTTTGAAAACAATCACATTCTTATTGGTTAAAAGCTGTTATATTTTCTTCGTTTAAAGTAAAATCGTAATAATTCAAATCCTCGCGCTTTGTCCAGCCGATTTCCTTCCAGAAAGCATTTCCGATATCATTTTTTGTAAATGCAATCAGACTCACTTTATTGATTTTTTCAGCCTTTAAGCGTTCCATGCAATGGACCACCATACTTTTTCCGATACCGCGCATACGGTAGCCTTCCCTCACACATACGTGATAAAGACAGCCGCGTCTTCCATCGTGACCGCACAAAATACAGCCTACAATCGTTCCGTCTTCCTCAGCCACAACGCTAAGTCCCGGATTTCTTTGTAAAAAGCGTTCCACGCCTTCTTTTGAATCGTCTACACTACGGATTCCAAAGCCCTTGATTGTCATCCACAAATCATGTACGCCCTGAAAATCCTCCGGTTTCATCTCTCTTATCATCTAATCAACTCTTTCTATAATACAAGGCCTTTGTTTTCCTCACAGCCAAGTACAATATTTAAGCACTGTACTGCCGCACCTGACGCACCTTTTCCGAGGTTATCAAATCTGGTGCTCACAAGCACTCTGTCTTCATTTCCTGTGACATAAATCTCGATTCCGTCCCAGCCCGAGCAGGCATTTGCGGCAAGGAAGCCGTTATAATCTGCTTCTTTTCCGAAAGGCATCACCTTTACAAATTTCTCGCCTTCATAATATTTTGTTAAAAATGTATGTACCTGTTCAGGTGACGGTTTACCGATTAACATATCTGTATAAAAAGGTGTCGTCAAAAGCATTCCACTGTAATAGTCACAAATAATCGGTGAGAAAAGCGGTGTCTTTTCAAGTCCTGTAATTTTCTGCATTTCTTTTAAATGCTTATGGCTCTGTGTCAACGCATACTCTCTTGGTGCGTCCAATTCCACATCTCTTTCGTCCGCTTCGTATACCGCAATTGTCTTTTTACCGGCTCCGCTATAACCTGACATTGCAAATGCCGATACCGGATAATCCTTTGGTAAAATTCCACCTTTAATAAGCGGATAGATAATGGTTATAAATCCGGTTGCATAACAGCCCGGAACCGCAATTCTTTTTCCGTTTTTGATTGCCTCTCTGTGTTCCTTAGATAATTCCGGATATCCGTATGCCCAGCCTTCTTCCGTACGATGCGCTGTAGACGTATCGATAATAATTACATTTTCATTTTCCACAAGACTTACAGACTCTTTTGCAGCCGCATCCGGAAGACACAGGAAAGTAATATCCGATTCATTGATTAATCTTTTTCTTTCATTCACATCTTTTCTCAGCTCACTTGAAATGCGAAGAAGCTCAATATCATCTCTTCCTTCAAATCTTTCATATATTCTAAGTCCGGTAGTTCCTTCACTACCGTCAATAAAAATCTTTGTTTTCATATTTTCCTCACTTCCCAAAAATCCGCGTCATTTTTTCGCAAATTTTTCCATTCTTTTTATTATCTCACTAATCTTCCATTCGGGCAAGCACTAATTGCGAACAACGGCTTTTTTTCCTATTAAAATTGTTTTTCCTGTATTCTATGCATAGCTATACACCTTCTATGCATATTATTCAAGTATATTTTGTATTTTATGAATTTTATACATATATTTTATCAAAAATATGCATATTTTGTACTTGCAATCCAAACTATAATGTTGTATATTGTTTGAAGGACATTGATAAGGGAAGTATTTCCCATACCAAATATACATATTTATATGGAGGCTTTTATTATGCAAAAAGAAAAAGTAGTTTTAGCGTACTCAGGCGGTTTGGATACAACTGCTATCATCCCTTGGCTTAAGGAAAACTTCGATTACGAAGTAATCTGTGTATGTATCGACTGTGGTCAGGGCGAAGAATTAGACGGACTTGAAGAAAGAGCAAAATTCTGCGGCGCAGAAAAATTGTACATCGAAGATGTTATTGATGAATTCTGTGACGAATATATCGTTCCTTGTGTACAGGGTCACGCAGTTTATGAAAACAAATATTTACTCGGTACTTCTATGGCAAGACCTGTTATTGCAAAAAGACTTGTTGAAATCGCAAGAAAGGAAGGCGCTACAGCCATCTGCCACGGTGCTACAGGTAAAGGAAATGACCAGATTCGTTTTGAACTTGGTATCAAAGCTTTAGCTCCTGATTTAAAAATCATCGCTGCTTGGAGAAACGACCTTTGGACAATGAACTCTCGTGAAGAAGAAATCGAATACTGTAAAGCTCACGGTATTGATTTACCATTCTCAGCAGATACTTCTTACAGCCGTGACCGTAACTTATGGCACATCAGCCACGAAGGTCTGGAATTGGAATTACCGGAAAACGAACCAAACTTCGACCACTTATTAGTACTTGGTGTTACACCCCAAAAAGCTCCTGATGAAGGCGAATACGTAACAATGACATTTGAAGGAGGCATTCCAAAGTCAGTAAACGGTAAAGAAATGAAGGTTTCAGATATTATCCGTACATTAAATGAACTTGGCGGAAAACATGGTATCGGTATCGTTGATATCGTAGAAAACCGTGTTGTTGGTATGAAATCACGTGGTGTATACGAAACACCGGGCGGAACAATTCTTTACGAAGCACATCAGCAGCTGGAAGAATTAATTTTAGACCGCGAAACATATGAATTAAAACAGGAAATGGGCAACAAATTAGCTCAGATCGTATATGAAGGAAAATGGTTCACACCTCGTCGTGAAGCTGTTCAGGCTTTCATCGAAACAACACAGAAATATGTGACAGGTGAAGTAAAATTCAAATTGTACAAAGGTAACATCATTAAAGCCGGTACAACTTCCCCATACTCACTTTACAACGAAAGCATTGCTTCTTTCACAACAGGTGACTTATATGACCACCACGACGCGGAAGGCTTTATCAACTTATTCGGCCTTTCCACAAAAGTTCGTGCAATGAAAATGCAAGAGGTAGAAGGTAAATAATTTAAGATGATGAACCCAATTACATTTTTAATAATTTATTTTGTTATTATGAATATTGTTGGATTTGCCATAATGGGCATTGATAAAAGAAAGGCGATAAAAAGAACCTTCCGCATTCCGGAAGCCACCCTTTTTATTGTGGCATTAATTGGCGGAAGTATCGGCTCCATAATCGGAATGCAGGTTTTCCGTCATAAAACAAGACACTGGTATTTTGTTTTCGGAATGCCTGCAATTCTGGTAATCCAGATTGCCCTGCTGGTATTTTTATTAACCGGCCCGATTGAATTTTTTACACTTTAAAATAATATTATTAAAATTTTGCCACAGGTTCTTGCGAGCTTGTGGCATTTTTTGTATACTGAAAGAAGAAATTCTTTAGAGGAAGGTACTTATATGCATATCGCCATTTGTGATGACAATATTGCTGATCGTAAACAAACAGAACGATTACTCGGCAGAGAATCTGACCGACGTGCAAAAACAGATAGTGTTCTTTACATCGATTCCTTCGGAAAACAGGAATCTGTTTTAGTTGCCCCTATGATATACGATATGTTCTTTATTGATATGGTGAATGATACTCCGACTACTGCTTCCAGTATTGTCAAGGCACTTCTGGCTACCGGTGTCACCGCACCGATTGTTATGCTGAATTCTGCCATTGATTACAGACAGGATGATTATTTAACTTCCTTGGAACAGGTATACTTTCTTGATAAGCCTATCAAAGTGGCTGAGCTTACCGATATTATTTCTATGGGCTTTGAGAAGAAAAATCAGAAAGTTCCTACAATTGAATTGCGCACAGATAACGAAGTATTCTACGTTCAGGAAGAAGCCATTATGTATGCCGTATATTTTAACAAACAATATACGGATGTTTATCTTGCAGATGGCAGAAAAATTCATCTGCTTATGAACATTGAAAATTTCTATGCCCATTTGGAGCGTTTCGGTTCTTTTTTTCCTGCCAACAGACATACTATTGTACAAAAAAAATACGTGAAAAAGACTTCTCTTTTCCACGTACATTTAACAAACGGTAAAAAATTTTTATTTCCGGGTGACTATAAGAAAAACGCAAAATCTATACAGTTACTATAATTCCGCCATCATTTGCGTACATACTGCTGACGCCCATCATATCAAGAATGTAAACTGCCTTGAACTGTACTTTTTCAAGCAGTCTTTCCTTCAAAACCTGCGCTCTTTCCATACAATTGCAGTGAGAAATAATCAGCACTTTTTCCTGTAGGTTCTTTCCCTCCTCAATCAACAAATCTGCCATTTTACGAAGGGCTTTCTTCGTTCCGATAGCCTGACTTTTCTGTGCAATTGTTCCTTCAAGCGCATACATAATCGGTTTAATATTCATTGTACTTACAACAACCGCTTTAATACCTGTGAGACGACCATTTTTTCTCAAAGTATCCAGATTGTCCAAAACAAAATATGTTTTCATTTCATTTTTGAACAACTCTGTAATTTCCACTACTTCCTCAAAACTTCTGCCTGCTTCTTCCAATTCCTTAATCTTTAAAACAATCTGTGTTTCACCTACACTTGCACTTAAAGAATCAAACACATGTATTTTCGGCACTTTCTTTCCGCTTTCTTCCAGCAGATGTTTACCTAAAACTGCGCTGTTATAGCTTCCGCTTAATTTGGATGTCAGCGTTACCACATACACCCTTTCTACATCCTCATCATAAGCCTGCATATATCTTTCCGGGGAAGGACATGCTGATTTCGGGCAGGTCGGACACTCATCCACCATTTTCAAAAATTTCGCCTGGTCAAAGTTATCATCATCAATAACTGTCGCTTCTCCTACCTCCAAGGTAAGGGGAACTCTTTCGATAAATAATTCTTTTCTGATTTCGTCAGGAATTTCACAGCAACTGTCCGCAACAATTTTGTAAGTACTCATTTCTTTCTCCTAGAATTTACAAAAAATTAATAAAGTTTTCACTTCTTTTATAAGTAGTTTTAATAACCACTTGTAGTATATAGTAAAATCACTTGTTTGTAAAGATGTTTTTCATATTTATTTCTGACACAAAGATACAGATTGTGCACTTTTCAATTATCTTTTTATCAGATATAATGATTTCAGTAAAATATTAGCGGAGGTCCTATGCTGGCATTACAAATTTCATCAACTAAACAATTTATGAATCAACTGTTAGTCAGTGACTGCTTTTCTTCTTTTTTGTTAGAAAGTGCATCTGTCACTACCTTTAATACATTTACCATTGATGGCCGTATCCATCCTGAATTTTTCCATAGTGAAGATTCCGACTATTCCGATAAAACAAAATATGCTTTTTCTAAATTTCTTGATGTACAGGAGCATCTTTTTTCTGTTATCAAAGGAAGGCGAACTCCGCTGCAAATGAAAATAACGCTTCTTTTAAATCCTGAGGCTATGGAAAAGCTTTTGTCATCAGGCGATTGCAGTGTCCCTATGGAATCCCTTTCCGGGTTTGCACTGAACATAAAATATGACGGCGACAAAATTCTTTTAACAACCGCCATCTCCTATGAAAGCTTTACTATGGACAAATCCGCTGAACCGCTTTGGGATAATGCTCTGAAAAAGTTTTTGTCCGCGAAAGAAATTTTATTTGAGGAAATATAAATCTGTACCTTATAAAAAACACGGAATGCCGGTATTTAACATTCCGTGTTTATCATATTTACTCTTATGTATCATTTTTACGTTTCTTCACTCTCGCCTCATTGCCGGCACGGATTCTCTTTGCCACTACACCAAACAATTTCTGTAGAATTTCCCTGTTTTTTACCATCTGCCAAACCAATGCACCAAAGCCGCCTAAGCTCAGTACACCTTGCAAAATCATCAGCAATCCGAACCAAAATGTATACCGGATAGAGACCGTTCCGACAGCAAAGCCTTCATTTGCCGCTTCAATCCTCAGATTTGCCACGTGCATGAAGCAAAGCATTATAATCACATGGGTCTCTCTCTTTCTCCGGTCTGCTATTTTCCATACCCCCGTTCATAAGAACCTCCCATAATATATATAGGTAATTATATCTTATTTACGCTGTAAACTCAATTTATTTATATTATTTCTTCATCTTAGGTGAAAAAATAAAGCTTGCCAGATATCCGAATATAAGGGCTGCACAAAGACCTGCAGAACCACTGGTAAACCCCCCTTTAAAAAGACCTATAAAACCATCTTTTTGAAGTGCTTCCTTTACACCTGTCATAAGCAGATTCCCATACCCCATAAGTGGCACGGTAGCACCTGCTCCGGCATACTCAGCAAACGATTCATACCAGCCAAGTGCACTAATCACTGCACCGATACACACAAGCAAAACCATAATTCTACCCGGCAACATTTTTGTTTTTTCCATTAAAATCTGTGCCAACGCGCAAATCACTCCGCCGACCCAGAACGCATTCAAAAATTCCATAAAAAAACCTCCTTTTAGAGATAACGCTTTATCGCTAGTATTTCTAAGAAGAAGGATTTTTATACTTATTCCGTAATTTCTTTTTCTTTTTTTGCATCAAAAACCTGAACGCCGATAACCCCTATAAACATCAAAAGACATCCAAGCAGTTCCTTACCGGTAAGCTTCTGATGTAAAATCAGCCATCCGCCAAGAACACTGACTGCTGATTCCAGACTCATAATCAGTGACGCAATCGTCGGGTCTGCATTTTTTTGTCCTAAAATCTGCAACGTGTATGCAACACCGCTGGACATAACGCCTACATACAACAACGGTACAATTCCTTTAACTATTTCAGTCAAGGTCGGTTGTTCAAATATAAAAGCACAAATCATTGCACAAATTCCACTGGTTAAAAACTGAATACAGGACAACACAATCCCATTTGTTTTCGGTGCAAAATAGTCTACGGATAAAATGTGAAACGCAAACACAATCGCACAACAAAATGCAAAAATATCGCCTTTATTGATACTCATTGTCTCCGAAACACACAAAAGGTACATACCTATCACAGATAAAATTGCACCAATCCATACAAAAACGGATACCTTTCGTTTAAAAAAGATTCCGATAATCGGCACCAGAATGATATATAAGGTGGTCAAAAATCCTGCCTTCCCGACAGAGGTATACTGAATGCCGAACTGCTGAAGGCTGGATGCGGCAAAAAGACATAAACCACAGATTATACCGCCAATCAGCGTAACTTTAATATCTTTTTTTGAAATTTTTCTTTTTTCACCGGGCTTTTTAAATAAAAAAACAATCGGTATCAACACTATGGCCCCAATGAAAAATCTGGTTCCGTTAAAGGTCATAGGTCCCATATGTTCCATTCCCTGACTTTGGAATGCAAATGCAAATCCCCAGATGAATGCCGCAAGAAATAACATTAGGGAACTACTCCATTTCATTTTTTTCATTTCCGTAATTCCTTTATAGCTCTTATTTTCCTAAGTATGCAATTACTTCCACTTCACAAAGTACATTCTTTGGTAATGTTTTAACTGCAACACAGCTTCTTGCCGGTTTTTCTGTGAAGTATTTTGCGTACACTTCATTGAATGCGGCAAAATCATTCATATCATATAAAAAGCATCCTGTTTTCACAACATTTGCGTAGTCAGCACCTGCTGCCTTTAAAATTTCACCAATGTTTTTCATAACCTGTTCAGCCTGTGCTTCAATGCCTTCTGCTTCAATATTACCTGTTGCAGGATTGATAGCAATCTGTCCTGAAGCATATAAAAAATCTCCTGCAATAATTCCCTGTGAATATGGTCCGATTGCTGCCGGTGCTTTGTCTGTACTTACTTTAGTTAACATAATTTTTTCCTCTTTTCTTTCTTAATCTATGGTGGAATATTTCTATTCCTCGAACTGAGCCGTCACATAAAACCCACGTTCATTCTCAATAATGTTGGTTACAATACCCTCTCTCTCCCGCATTCTCTGATTAAACGGAACATTGCCACTCATGGCAAGGGAAGGGTCGATGGTATAATAATAGTTACTTGGCAAAACACCTTCCGTAACTGTAATATGCTGACCGACTTCCAAAAGTCCCTGTCTTTCCATTTTAAATTCCATCTCTCTCATGCTTTCTCTCCATTCGGTCATTTACAATGCAAACTGACTTTCATACAGATTTGCGTAGAAGCCTTTTTGTTTCAAAAGTTCCTCGTGGTTCCCCTGTTCAATAATATTACCATCCTTCATAACTAAAATCACATCCGCTGTCTGAATGGTCGATAATCGGTGTGCCACGATAAAACTTGTTCTTCCCTGCATCATTGTACCAAAAGCTTCCTGAATCTTCAATTCCGTTCTTGTATCAATGGACGATGTTGCTTCATCCAAAATAAGCTTCGGTGGCAAGCAAAGCATAACTCTTGCAATACACAACAGCTGTTTCTGTCCCTGACTCATACTGCCGCCGTCTTCTCCTATAACCGTATCATATCCTTTTTGCATTCGCATAATAAAACCATGGGCGTGAGAGGCTTTTGCCGCCGCAATCACCTCTTCTTTGGTCGCATCCGGTTTTCCCATTGTAATGTTTTCCCAAATGGTTCCCGCCTTTAACCACGTCTCCTGAAGCACCATACCATAGCCGCTTCTTAAGTCTTTTCTCTTTACATCCCTGATATCGGTTTCGTCCACTAAAATGGCACCTTCATTTACATCATAGAAGCGCATCAGCAGATTAATTAACGTCGTTTTTCCGCAGCCTGTTGGCCCCACAATGGCAATTCGTTGTCCGGGTTTTACTTTCAAATTAAAATTCTGTATCAGTTTCTTCTCTTTTACATATGAGAAGCTTACATTATCAAGTTCTACAACGCCTGCCTGATTTTCAATTTCATCAGCCGGTTCTTTTTCCGCAATTTCCGGTTTTTCCTCAATCAGCTGAAAAATTCTCGCCGCACATGCAAGGGCGTTCTGAAGTTCCGTCACTACACCCGAAATTTCATTAAACGGCTTTGTATACTGGTTGGCGTATGTTAAAAAACAGGACAACTGGCCGATGGAAATTTTACCCGAAATGGCAAAAAATGCACCCACAATACCAACCGCCGCATATACTAAGCTGTTTACAAACCTTGTGCAAGGATTGGTAAGCGAAGAAAAGAAGGTCGCCTGCAAAGATGCTTTTTCCAGTTTATCATTAATCACCGCAAACCTTTCGTCTGCTCTTTCTTCATAGCCAAAGGCTTTTACCACCTTCTGGTTTTCAATCATTTCATTGACAAAGGCGGTCTGTTCTCCTCTTGCCACAGACTGTTCTTTAAACATATTGAATGTTTTTTTCGCAATAAAGGATGCCGAAAAAAGTGACAACGGTGTGATAACAACTACCACCAGTGCAATAATCCAGTTCAGTTTGACCATAAAAAACAGCGTACACAGAATTGTCACTATTCCGCTAAAGAGCTGTGTAAAACCAAGTAATAAACCTTCTGCAAACTGGTCTACATCCGCAATGACCTTACTGACAATTTCACCGTGGGAATGGGTATCCACATATCCCAGAGGAAGAATTTCGATCTTATCAAAAGCATCCTTTCGGATATCCCTGACAATCCCATAAGTCATTTTATTGTTGCAGGTATTCATCATCCACTGTGCCACTGCCGTAACAGCCATAATCAGAATTCCCTGCTTGATAAAGCCGCCGATTGTGGCAAAATCCACCTTTCCCGGCTCAATAATGTAATCAATGGCATTCCCCGTTAAAATCGGCAGATACAATGTCGTAACCACAGTAACGGTGGCAAAAATAATTGATAAAACAAATAGCGGTGTATACCGTTTGGCATATTGAAATATCTTTCTGAGGGTATCTAATTTCATACTGCTGCCTCCCCTCTGAACTGTGAATCATAAATTTCTTTATAAACCTGACACTTCTTTAGTAACTCTCCGTGTGTTCCAAGACCTACCATTTTCCCTTCATCCAGCACAATAATCTGGTCGGCATGCATAATAGAAGCTGCTCTTTGGGATACAATAAATGTAATCTGATTTTCTCCCGTTTCTTTCAGTGCTTTTCTTAGAGCTGCATCCGTAGCGTAGTCCAGGGCCGATGCACTGTCATCCAAAACCAGTATTTCCGGCTTTTTTACAAGTGCTCTGGCAATGGTCAACCTCTGTTTCTGTCCGCCGGATAAGTTTTTACCGCCTTCATTGATAACATAGGATAAACCGCCTTCCTTTTGCTCCACAAATTCCTTTGCCTGAGCCATAGATAATGCCTGCCACATATCTTCTTCCGTGACGTCTTCTTTTCCAAATTTCAAATTATCCGCTATTGTACCTTTAAACAGTACGGCTTTTTGCATAACCATACCGATTTTTTCTTTTAACTCCTGCTCTTCATAAGCATTCACATTTTTGCCGTCTATATAAATTTTGCCTTCCGTCGGTCTATAGAAAGCCGGCAGCATATTGACAAGCGTTGATTTTCCGGAACCCGTACCACCGATAATTCCGATAGTTTCGCCTTTTTTTGCCACGAAACTGATATTTTCAATGGCCGGCTCGGCATCTTTATGATAAGCAAACGTAACATTTTCAAATGCCACAGCGCCTTTATATTCTTCTTTCACCTCTGCCGCTTCTTTTCCAATGTCCACAGGTAATTCCAGCACTTCTTCAATACGATTTCCACAGGCAATGGCTTTTGTCACTGTAATAATCAGATTGGCAAGCTTAACGAGTTCTACTAAAATCTGAGACATATAGTTGACAAGTGCAACCACTTCCCCCTGCTTTAAAACCCCCATTTCCACCTGCCATGCGCCGGTCCAAATCAGATACAAAATAGCACCGTTTACAATCAGATAAGTGACAGGATTCATCAACGCCGAAAACCTACCCACAAATACCTGAACCTTGTTCAATGCTTCGTTTTTTTCATAGAAATCCTGTTTTTCCTCTTCTTCTTTGTTAAATGCACGGATTACACGGATTCCCGACAGGTTTTCCCTTGTTTTTCCAAGTACCTTATCCAGTGCAAGCTGTACTTTTTTATAAAGTGGAATGCTAATCAGCATAATGCCGAATACAACAATGGAAAGCAATGGAATCGTCACCACAAAAATAAGTGCCGCCTTCACATCCACCGTAAAAGCCATAATCATTGCTCCAAATACAATAAACGGCGAACGAAGGAAAAGTCTTAAAACCAGATTGACTCCGGATTGTACCTGATTGACATCACTGGTCATTCTTGTAATTAAAGTGGCACTTCCTGCCTCATCAAGCTGCGCGAAAGATAATTTCTGTATATGCGAAAAAAGAAGGGTTCGCAGTCTGGACGCAAAACCTGTAGCTGCTTTTGCACTAAAGTACTGCGCTGTTACCGAACATACAAGTCCGATAATCCCCAGCAATACCAATACTCCGCCCATCCACAAAATGTGAGTCGTGTCCTCTTTTTCAATACCTCTGTCAATGATACTTGCGATTACAAGAGGCACAAACAATTCAAAAGACGCTTCCAGCATTTTAAAAAAAGGTGCCAATATTGTCTCTTTTTTATAATATTTTAGGTAAATCAGTATTTTCTTCATAGAATCCCATATCAAATTTTACTATTATTTTGCAACATAACCATTTTATCACGTAATTTCTCTAAAAGTTGTTATATTTTTTTACAAAAAAAGGATTGAAATCTTACCCGTTTATAGTGTAAAATAACCAATATACGGAAACTCGAAGGGAGATTGACTATGTTTAAACAATTATTCGGCAAGTATTTAGTAGAACAGAAAGCGTTGACCCCTGAACAATATGCAGAACTTTCTGCGCAGCAGGCAGCAACTCGTGTTAAATTAGGTTTAATCGCCGTAGAAGAAAAATTATTAACAAAAGAGCAGGCAGATGAGTTAAACCATTTACAGACTCAAATGGATAAACGTTTTGGTGACTTAGCTGTTGAGAAAGGTTATTTAACTGACGAACAGGTTGGTATGTTACTCAAAAAACAGGGTAACCCATATCTTCAGTTTATTCAGGTATTATCAGAAAGCGGCTTTATTCCTCTTTCCAAAATAGATTCCTACTTGCTCTCATTCTTAAAAGACAGTAATTTTAGTTCAAAAGATTTGACAGCATTGAAATCAAATGACATTACTCAGATTGTTAATATCTTTGTATCTGACGAAGTACCATATTTACGTGAACTGGTTGGTTTAACACTCAGAAACATTACTCGTTTCGTTTCAACTGACTTCTACATCGGTAAGATTGTTCCTGTACACAGTGTAAAATACAACTGTCTGGCAGGACAGCAGGTTGACGGAGACCATACATATACATTAGGTTTTGCTTGTGAAGCAGACAATTCAGGGCTCTTAACATTAGCTTCAGGATATGGCAAAGAACATTTTGCCGCTGTAAATGCAGATGCATACGATGCCATCGGCGAATTTTCTAACTGTATCAACGGTTTATTTGCATCAGAACTCAGTAAAAAAGGCGTTAACATTGATATGTTACCACCATTCGGTTACACAGAAGTTACATTGACAGGCGACGGATATGCTCTTCCTCTTAACATTGATGGAAAAGATTTAGTATTATATGTTGCAATTGACAGTGAAATTCAGATTGATGGTGAAGCCACAAAGGCAGAAAGTGTTACAGCAGAGGCTTCTGCAAATGCGAACGGACCAAAAGTATTAATCGTTGACGATTCAAGAACATCACGTAAGATTTTACGTGCGGTATTGGAAGAAGCAGGATACAACGTAGTTGATGAAGCATTGAACGGTGCAGAAGGTGTTGAAAAATACAAACAGTATCAGCCGGCTGTATGTACAATGGATATCACAATGCCTGTAATGGATGGTATTGAAGCATTGAAAATAATTCGTGAATTTGATCCAAATGCAAAGGTTGTTATGCTTACCGCTGCTGGTCAGCAATCTAAGATCGTTGAAGCGGTTAAATCCGGCGCTGCTGAATTCATTACAAAACCATTTGAAAAAGAAGAAGTTATCAGAACGCTTGCTGAAATTACAAAATAATTATTTTATACAAAAATGGACCCGTTTTGACACCGGGTCCATTTTTACGTTCTATTTACAACCTTCAATTACCACCGCATGGGCAATTCCCGGTACACTTTTTCCTTCATTAAAACTTGTTTTACTAAGAAGTGCTCCCGTCGGAATAAATAAAACCTTTTTCCATACCCCTTCTTCTATCTGTTTTAAAATATAAGCGGACAAGACTGTAGCCGCACAACCGCAACCACTTCCTCCGGCTTCAGTCCCCTGCGTATCACTGTCAAAAATTTCAATACCGCAATCCATATGCTGTTTACTGATATCAAAACCTTTTTCCAGTAAAAGCTCAAATAAAATCGTCTGTCCTACCGTTCCCAAATCACCGGTAATAATGCGGTCATATTCTTCCGGTTTTACATTAAAATCCGTTAAATGGGCATAAATGGTGGAAGCTGCCGCAGGTGCCATACAAGCCCCCATATTCATAGAGTCTTTTAAACCATAATCCGTAATAATTCCCGTTGTGACCCCTGTAATCACTGCTCTGTCGTTTTCCCAAGGCGTATTACTTAATACAAAGGCACCACTTCCCGTAACGGTCCAGGTTGATGATTTAGGTCTTTGGTTTCCGTATGCCAGTGGATATCTGAATTCCTTCTCCGCCGAAGCAAAATGGCTGGATGTAACACATACTAACTTGTCTGCATAACCTGCCGCAATAAGCATACTTCCTAAAGAAAGCGATTCCCCACAGGTAGAACAGGCCCCGTACAGACCAAAAAGCGGGCTTTCAAAGCATTTTAATCCAAAAGAAGACGCTATTGACTGTCCCAGCAAATCACCCGATAAAATGTAATTGATATCCTCCTGCTTAATTTTCCCTTTTCCGATTGCCAGTGTTACTGCTTCTTTCTGCAACGTACTTTCTGCATCTTCCCAGCTTTGCATTCCAAAATAATCATCATCACTTATCATATCAAAAAGGTCTTTTAAACATCCCTGTCCCTCTTTTGTTCCTACAACTGATGCACTGGAATGAATATAAGCAGGGCGCGGAAGTCTGACACTTTGTTTTCCGCACCTGTAAGTCTCTTTTTTCTCCATAAAAAAACCTCCGTATACTGATTTGGTATCAGTATGCCCGAAGGTTTTCTAATTATTCTTATTAGTCTATTTTACTTCATAAATCCAGCCTTCTGGAGCTTCAATTCTGCCCATCTGAATTCCTGTTAATGTGTCATATAACTTCTTGGTGATAGGACCCATTTCAGTCATTCCGCTTGGAAGACAGATTTCTGTTCCGTGGTCAACAATCTTACCTACCGGTGAGATAACTGCTGCTGTACCACAAAGACCACATTCTGCAAAATCTTTCAATTCATCTTTGTGAACCGGTCTTTCTTCTACTTCAAGTCCCAAGTACTCTTTTGCAACAATCATAAGAGAACGTCTTGTGATTGATGGTAAAATACTATTTGATTTTGGTGTAACAACCTTATTATCTTTTGTAATAAATAAGAAGTTGGCTCCACCTGTTTCTTCCACATATGTTCTTGTAGCTGCATCAAGATACATATTTTCATCATATCCTTCTGCATGTGCTGTTACAATTGCATGTAAACTCATAGCATAGTTAAGACCTGCTTTGATATGACCTGTACCGTTTGGCGCAGCTCTGTCAAAATCACTAATCTTAATTGTAAGCGGTTTTACACCACCTTTGAAATACGGTCCAACCGGTGTTGCAAATACACGGAACTGATATTCCGTAGCCGGTTTAACGCCGATAACCGGGTTTGAACCAAACATATATGGTCTTAAGTAAAGAGTTGCACCTGAACCATATGGCGGAACATATGCTGCGTTTGCTTTCACAACCTGTGCCACAGCCTCCACAAATTTATCTTCAGGGAATACAGGCATTTCAAGTCTCTTTGCTGAATCTGCCATACGTTTTGCATTCATATTCGGACGGAAAATAACAATTCTGCCGTCTTCTGTTGTGTATGCTTTCATCCCTTCAAAAATTGTCTGTGCATACTGAAGTACACCCGCACATTCACTGATAGTAACCATAGAATCTTCGGTCAATACGCCATCATCCCATGCACCATCTTTGAAATTCGATACAAATCTCTTGTCTGTATCAACGTAGCCAAAACCAAGGTTGGCCCAGTCGATATTTTTCTTTTCCATAGCTAAACTGCCTCCGTACTAAATTAATGTATCCAAATAAGACCCTGCTGATACGGTATTCGTTTTCAAACCAAGTTCTGTATACATTGCATCAGTTTTTGCTTCTGCTTCCGCTACAATATCATCCCAAGTAGTCGCAAATACTTTATCGGTCTTGTCTGTATCTGATGTTGTCACCTTTTCGGTAGTCGTTTTATCCTTTGTTTCATCCGTTTTCTTTGTCTCGTCAGTAGCAGCTTTTTCCTGTTCTGCTTTCATATTAAAATATGATTTGAGAAGCTTTTTGTAAGAACCGTTTTTAATTGACGCATAATCGCCAAGATTGATTCCGCCTGAACTTTTGCTTCCACCAAGTACAGTGGATGTCAAATCAGACATATTGCCTGTACTGCCAAAAAAGCTCGCAGATGGGCTCTGCTTTGTTGAAAGTGATGAAAAAAGTAAACTATAATCTGTATTTCCTCTGATATTCATTGACATCTTGTCACGCTCCCATCTTAATCGTCATCCATGACCTTTAGTTCCACCTTTATTATAAAATAAAAAAAGCGGTCTTGCAATATGCATAACCGCCTAAGTTTTTATTTTTTTAAAAAACAATATAATTTGTTTCCAAGTTTGCCTTAGTAACTAAAATTCTGCAATTTTTGTTAATAGTAAGCCAGTACTGGTCATTACCATTCTCCTCCGCCTGTACCTGGTCACCTTTACGCAAGTTAATAATAACTCCGTCACATGGTGTATAAATTAAATCGTTCTTTGTCATTGCAGTCATTCTTAGTTCCCACCTTTCTTATATCAACTACTACAGTGTATTATCAGTATACCATACACACCAAATAAAGCAAATTAAAAATTACTTTTTTCCAGTAAATTTTTACTGTGTTTATGTATAGTTTTCCCACTCTTCCATAAGTGTCAATAGTTTTTCTTCCTCTTCCTCTATTTGACTCTGTATTTCCTGAAGACGCGTATAATCAGAACTATTTTCCGGTGCTGAAAGCTCTGTTTTGAGTTTTTCCAGATGCTCTTCCAAAACAGCAATTTCTCCCTCCAGTTTTTCCAGTTTACGTCTTCTTTTCGACTCTTCCTTGCCGGGATTATAATTCTTCGGTTTTTCCGTCTTCACTTCTTTTAATGTAGCAGTTTCTTTTGTAAATGCCATCTGCTCTAAATATTTCGTATTACGCTGGGCATTCTTTTCCTCATATTCTTCATAGCCGAAGGAATAATATTCCACGTGTCCTTCTTCCAAAACAAGCAATTCATCAGCAATACGTTTTACAAAATAACGGTCGTGGGATACAAAGAGCACCGTCCCTTCGTAGTCAAGAAGCATCTGCTCCAATGTTTCTTTTCCGACAATATCCATATGGTTTGTAGGCTCGTCCAAAATAAGTACATTGGGTCTTGTTTTAAAAATCTTACAAAGAGCAAGTCTTACCTTTTCGCCTCCTGAAAGCATATTGACCTGTTTAAAGACATCATCTCCGGTAAACAAAAAGGCTGCCAGTTCATTTCTCACTTCCGTCTGCGTCAGCGTCGGAAACTCATCCCAATAATCATCAATCACCTGCTTATCACTGGAGTACTGTGCCATCTGCTGGTCAAAATACCCTATTTCCACCTTTGGTCCAAATGAAAATTCGCCTCCAAGTGCATCGACTTTGCCGGTCAACGTCTTCAAAAAGGTGGACTTTCCTATACCGTTTCCACCGATAACTCCATATTTTCTGCCTCTTTTTGCCTCCATAGATATCGTTGCAAGGGGTATATCATATCCGATTACAAGATTCCTTACACTAAGAACATCCTTACCGGTTTCTACTCTTGGAGTTAAATTGGTATGGAAGCTTTTGGTGTCAAAACTATCCGGAGCCTCGATTTTATCCATATGTTCAATCTGCTTAAGCTTTGAGCGTGTCATCGCCACCTTGGTCGGTTTATTTTTAAACTTATCGACAATCTCATTGAGCCTTGCAATTTCAGCCTGTTGTTCCTTGTAATCCTTTAACTGTTTTTCATAATTCAATTTTTTCTGCTCCATAAAAGCAGAATAATTGCCTACATAACGTTTTGGAGTTTTATATTCAATTTCATATACCACATCCACAATTCGGTCCAGGAACATTCGGTCGTGGGATACAATGACAACTGCTCTCTTGTAGTCCTTCAAGTACTGCTCCAGCCACTCTATGGTACGCATATCCAAGTGGTTTGTGGGTTCATCAAGAAGCAAAATATCCGGTTTACTTAAAAGCATCTTTACAAAAGCAATCTTTGTCTGTTGACCACCGGAAAATTCTTCCAGTCGCTTCTTTTTATCTTCCCCGGTAAAGCCAAACTCTTTTAATACAACTTCATATTCCTTTTCAAAATAATACCCACCCAGGAATACGAACTGGTCGTGAAGGGCTGTATATATTTTAATATTCTGCTCGGACGGGTCACTCTCCATAAGACGTCTTTTTTCCTCCAAGTCCTTTTGCATACTCAGAATTTTTGAAAAAGCCTTACGCACCTCTTCTTCCATAGTAATCGTCTTATCTTCAAACGCCATCTGCTTTAAATAACCGATTTCCGGATTACCGCTTTTTACAATAAAAATATCCTCGTCACTGTCACGTTTATGTAAATCAACTTCTCCCGCAATCAATTTCAGTAAAGTCGTTTTACCGCATCCGTTTCTTCCGACAATCGCAATTTTCTCCGTATTCTTTATATCAAAATTTACATTTTTTAAAATAACATCGGCACCAAATACCACTGCGCCGTTCTGAATTTTGTATTGCATTATAAACTCCTAATTCTTTGCATTCTTTATGCGTCCAAGCCACATTATAGCAAATCCCGTAAAATATGGCAAAGTCTTTATTGTCAACTTTATCTCAAATATGGTTGACAATTTGTTTTTTTCCGTTTATTATAACATTAGAATTATGAAGGGGAAGGAGTTTTTGTATGAAATCCACAACAAAAGACTTAGTTTTTATCGCATTATCCACAACAATAATGATTGTCTGCGCTTTCATCACGGTTCCTTTCTACGTTCCGTTCACAATGCAGACCTTTGCACTTTTTACGATTATTGGTCTGCTCGGCACAAAAAAAGCCTTTATCAGCATTTGCCTTTATTTGCTTTTGGGTGCTGTAGGTCTTCCTGTTTTTTCCGGTTTTAAAGGCGGAATCGGAAGTCTTCTCGGTGTCACCGGCGGATATCTGATAGGCTTTTTATTTACTGTAATTGTTTCGGGAACACTCCTTCATATCTTTTCAAAAAGGAAAAAGTGCACCGTTGTCAGCTACTGTGTGGCTATGGTTCTTGGTCTGATTGTTTGCTATGCTTTTGGTACTTTATGGTTTCTTTTACTATACACAAACAGCACAGGAAGCATTTCTGTTACTTCTGTGCTGTCATTATGCGTTTTTCCCTTTATATTGCCCGATATGGTCAAAATCGGCCTTTCGTGGTATGTGGTAAAACTTTTAAAGAAGCATATTATGCGCCTATAGCATCATATACATTCGTACATTTTATGGTTTTCTTAAAATATCTACCGTATGCGCTGCCGCACCGATTAAATCCTGACGTTCACATGTTGCCAGATGATATTGGATAAAGAATTCAAACTCCTCTTCATCCATCTGATTTAACACAGGACGCAAATAGTTTGCAGGTCCATCCGGAGTAATCAGCTTCATACGCTCAAGTCCCGTCGCATCTGCCAATTCCTTAATTTCCTCAACACGCATATAATCGTATAGGTCTTTCTCATTGGATATGGTACGGAAGTTTTCTGTAAAACGATTATCCCTGATACACTCTTTCAAATGTTTTTCCTTAAAAGCATAGGTAATCACACTGTACTCATTCATACAATATGCCACCAGAATTACTCCGCCTTTTTTCGTTACACGCTTTGCTTCATCCAATGCCTTCTTCTTATTTTCAAAGCCAAACAAATGGTACATCGGTCCAAAAAGTAAGGTTACATCAAACGTTTCATCCTGAAGCTTTGATAATTTGAGTGCATTGCCCTGCATAGCCTTTACACTGCTGTTTTTCTTTTTGAGAATTCCAAGATTGTATTTTACCAGTTCCACAGCTGTTACATCATAGCCTTCTTCTGCCAATGCAACCGAATATCGTCCTGTTCCGGCACCGATATCCAAAATCTTGATATCCGCCTTATCCCTGTCACTTGGGAGATATTCGTGAATATATTTCATTGAAGTAATAAATTCAATTTGTCCGTGTCTTGAATTCAAACGCTTTTCCTCATTAAATTTATTATAGTACTGTTCTAATTCTGTCATTTTCATTTTTCCAGCTTCATCATTGTAAACAATGGATTCCTCTTATTTTGTTCTACTTATAATTATAAGAAATATGTTACTTTTATCAATAATTATTTCTATTTATCCGGACAAAATCGGCCCACAGAATGAAACTGTGGGCCAATCTATGTATAATATTCTTATCTATTTTCCTGCCTCGTATGGTTCGATAGTTGATGCCAAAAGGCTTGTCAACTTTGCCATACCCTCTGCCGGCTCTTTCTGAGTTGCACGTGCATAAATATCATATTTCGCAGTGGAACTGGTCTGACGACTTTTTTCGCTATTAGATGAAACTTTACCACTAATACTTGCTTTAATTCCCCAGAAACTCGAGGATACATTCATAGTAGCCTCTTCACTATGATTACTTGTATCAGACGTAGCAACATTCACATCCATAGAAAAAGAAACCGAAGCTTCTTCCATAAAGAATGCCGGCACCGGAACTAATGATAACAACGGTGCATTCACCGTATATTTTTGGTCTCTGGTCTGACCTGTCGATGTATCGATAATCGGTTTCGTGTACTCAAAACTAAGTACTCTGGTTGTTTTTTCTTTTGCCTTGGAGTCTTTTGTATCATACGCTAATTTTGAAATTGTTTCCAGATATACTTCGCATAATGCGGCCTGTCCTTTTGCGATTTCCAAAAACGGCTGGCTAATCAATAACCCCATCGGTAAATCAGTAAACGCCGAAACAACTTCATTCCCATCTTTTTCCGACTTCTTCTTTGTCTCAAGCTCCTGTTTTTCCTGCATTTCATTCTTCTCATCCATACAAAAGTCCTCCTTTTACCCTATATTTTCAGTTATCGCTTCCATTACCCGTTCATGTTCTTCTGTAGCTTCCTGACACCGGTATACCAGTTTAATCTCATCCTGCACATCTGATTCTTCATCTTTTGTACCTAGAAGAATCATTGGTTCTCCGTTACTTTCTCTGATTTTTCCGTGCAATGTAATGGTTACTTCATCCATAAGCATATTTTTATGATGCACCATTGCCGCCAAGGGAACTGCTATCTTCGTATCTTTATGTAATCTGGAAACATCTGCCGGTATCACAATATTTTTCATCTGTGGTGTATAGCCCGACGTTTCATCACTGTGTGTTTCAAAATAAGAAAAAAAATCCTGAATCTCATCTCTTCTCATTGCATCTTGAGCTTCTTTCACAGACTCTCCAATGCCTATCAATAACACTTTTAACGATACTGCGTCCATAAATCCCCCTCTTTCTACTATTAAAATCTTGCCCTACCAACCTTGGCAATATCAAAGTTCACATTTTCGCTACCTTTTTCGCTATTACACTTTGCATGTACCAACGCCAGATTCTCTTCATTATTATACCAATCCGCTCTTGCCGACTGATTCATTCCAAATCCGGCTGAATTGAAGTGCACAGCAACAGGCTGTTTATGGTCAATAGACAAGTTTTGGCCGTTTCTTAAAGGCTGATTACAAATATAACAATTCTTACCTTTATCACGATTATAAATATTAATTCTGGTCTGCTTTCTAAAACCGGATGGATAAAATATTTTTCTCCAAGAAAGGCTATAATCAACATCCGTTATTTCACTAAGGCATGTACCGTCTTCATCCATTTTCAATACATCGCTATCTGCAAATGCCTGCTCCAGTTCGTCGCCGGTGCACCAATCTTCTCCCCAATTTCGAGGATGCGGTTGTCTTGGTGTTCTTCTTAGCATATCATATCCCCAATTACTCATTCGCTTCCTCCCTAAGCACTCACTCTCATCACAAGCTCCGTTGGAACCTCATACTTCTTTTGCAATTGTTCCAAATCATTGCCAACTTCTACGATCTGATGTCTTCTCGTTCCCTGCTCCGGTTTCCAGACAGCATACCTTAGAGTCTCTATTCCTTGTGCCACAATTCCTTGTTGACCTAAATCGGTGATAAATGTTTTTCCTTCCGTTATACTTTCCCACTCCATAGCCTTTACCTCCTTATTTGATGACGTATATATGAACCTGCTTTTACTTCCTTTAATAATATATATGTCCAAGCTGTCAAATTTATGACAAATTTACAGAAACGAGTAAGCTTTCGCATCTTACTTATTCAAGTTCTTTTCCGCTACGTTCAATGCCTCTTCAATTACCTGATGCATATCAAAATATTTGTACATACCAAGACGTCCACCAAAAATAACCTTGTCCTGCTTTTTGGCAAGTTCCTTGTATTTTTCATATATTTCATTATTTTTTTCGTCGTTCATAGGATAATAGGGCTCGTCACCTTTTTTCCACGTAGTAGGATATTCCCTTGTAATAATAGTTTTTGGATTATAGTTGCCGTTCTGAGATCCAAATTCAAAATGCTTGTGCTCTATAATTCGAGTATATGGCACTTCGTACTCCGTATAATTTACAACCGCATTTCCCTGATAGTTTTCTTCATTTATAACTTCGGATGCAAAACGCAGGCTTCTATACTCCAGTTCGCCAAAACAATAATCGAAATATTCGTCAATCATTCCCGTAAATACTATCTTCTTTGCTATCGCCTCATATTCGTCACGATTTGCAAAAAAATCACTATTCAGACGAACTTCAATTCCTTCAAGCATTTTTTCTACAATCTGAGTATATCCACCAATCGGAATCCCCTGATACAAATCGTTAAAATAGTTGTTATCATAGGTCATACGCACCGGTAATCTTTTTATGATAAAAGAAGGCAGTTCGTCAGCACGTTTTCCCCACTGTTTTTCAGTATAACCTTTTACAAGTTTCTCATAAATATCTTTTCCCACAAGACTGATTGCCTGTTCTTCCAAATTCTTAGGTTCTGTTATCCCTGCATCCTTTATCTGGCTTTCAATTTTAGCCTTAGCTTCTGTAGGGGTTACAACACCCCACATTTTGTTAAAGGTATTCATATTAAAAGGCAGATTATACAGTTCATCCTTATATCTTGCCACCGGGGAATTGGTGTATCTGTTAAAGCAAGCAAACTGCTGAACATAATCCCATACTTTTTTATTAGACGTATGGAAAATGTGTGCACCATATTTATGTACCCGGATTCCCTGCACTTTTTCCGTATAAACATTTCCGGCTATATGATTCCTTTTATCTATAACAAGCACTTTCTTGCCTTTTTTATTTGCTTCGTGTGCAAAAACCGAACCAAACAGGCCTGCACCAACTACCAGATAATCGTACATAAATTTTATCTCCTGTTCCTTTTATAATCTTATAAATGTAAAAAAAATTTTTCTTCTATTATCTGACCATATCTTAATTCGCGTTCTGCCATATCATCATACAAGTAATACTTTAATTCCCTCGCAATATGTTCGTAGAAATTCTTCTGTTGTTCTTCCGTGTAACCATTACATATTGCCCTTTTTATCGACTTCTCTACACAGTCTCGTCTATATGCTTCATACACAGCCCCTGAACTATGTAATTGCATATATCCCAATAAAACTACAGGTTTTTGTCGAAATAAAGACACATAAGCCACCTGCGACAAAATCGTTATAACTACATCCGAACAATCAATCAATTCATGAATATTGACATCGGATACAACCGGACAATCTAACTGCCTAAGCGTAGTTTTCTCACTTCCCATAACATCCACAATAGGATGCGGTTTATAAACAAGATTCCAGTCATTTTTTATAGCAAGATTTTTAAGATACTCAAGACCTTTTAGTGTACTTTCAAAAATAGGAGAATGATACCTTTTTGCAGTTCTTGTATACGGATACATTCCGGATTCATAATCATTTTGTCCCATATATGTCACAATAGGTCTTCCTGCCTTCTGCTTAAAAAACAACTCTTTTATCTTTCCCCAACTTGGTTGTATATTTCTATTAAGTTGCTCTTTTTTTATATAGTTAACAACTTGTTTGGCTTGCTCAATTTCCTCATTCGCAATTGTCAGCCTGTTGAATTTCCGAGGATATCTTGCCGGATAACTTTCGCCCTGCTGTCCATCCGCTTCCAAAACAACCGTTCCAGGTATACATCCAAACTCCATATACCTCACCGGAATCTTTTGTGATAAACATATATGTTTGAACACACTATGAAATGCATAAAATTCATTCCACAAAACAACTAAGCTTGGTTTTACTTTGCCAATTAACTCCCGAAGATATAAATCTGCATAATAAATAAGTGCAGTGGCATATCCCCTGCCCATATTTACGTGACGAGCCTCAAGATTTTGGACAGCCTCTTTCAGATATTTTTTTCCCTTCACACATTTCATCATATCCTTCGATACCGTTACATTAAAATAAGGCACCACAATTTCCTTGGCCAACAAATGTGGTGTACAAATATACTCAAACTCTATACACATATCTGTCTTTCTGCGAAATTCAGCTGTCACTTCTGATAGAAGTATATATCGCTTGTCTTTATTACGTCGCGCTAATTCGTTTAAAAAATAAATAATACCTTTATCAAATGCTACCATTGCTCCGGCAATCAGAACAATTTCCCGTCCATCTTCCGGTATCTTCATTTCCTTAAGACTCATAATCCCCGAATTTAGATTATTATAAAAATCCTGCTCAGTCTTATATGCAAGATATTCCTGTTTTTCATCTTCCGTTGGACGAATATCTATTTCATTTTTCATTTTGTTTATTACACTAACCTCTCGCACAACTCCAACGCACTTTCAAGTGCCTGATCCATATTGTAATACTTATAATGAGCCAATCTTCCACACAAATACAAATTCGGAATTTTTTCTACATCTTTTCTGTACTTTTCATACAACTCAAAATTCGCATCATTGGGAATTGGATAATACGGCTCAACCTTTTCTCCGTTTTTATACGGAATAGAATATTCCACTGCAATCGTTGTTTTCCCTTTGACGTCTTGCACAGGCAGTTTTTTATACTCTGTAATTCTAGTATAACCTTCCGCCTGCGGATATGCTACAACAGGTGCATCCTGAAAACTGTCTATATCCTTCGTCTGCCATTCAAAATGTAATGAACGGTATGGTAACATTCCGTATTTCCAATTTAATAATTCATCAATCGCCCCTGTATACACAAATGGCTGCGTCCAAACCTCTCCATCAAAGAAAATCTGTCCCTTTTCTATATCTACCGAAACACGTTCCTTTACATCCTCATTCAAATGCACGTGGATGTTTGGATGATTCAAAAGTTCTTTAAAAAATTCCACATAGGAAACTTTAGGCATAACCTGATATGTATCATCAAAATAACCAATATCATAGTTAAATCTAAGAGGAACTCTTCGCAAAACACCAGGGTCAATTTCACTAGGCGAAATCCCCCACTGTTTGGCTGTATACAAGCTATAATCGTTATCAAATAAAAACTGAGCATACTCCTTAATAAGAACATTTTCGTGGTTTAATAATTCTAATACCGGTGCAGTCTGCTGTCCCGGAAAATTCTCCTTGATTGCCTGCTTTATCTGTTCTGCTTTATCTATATCATAATAATCATCCACTGTCTGAAAGTTAAAAGGAGTAGGCGTATACTTGTCGTTTATAATCGCTCCACAAGTCAATTTATATGACTGCCATTCGCCATACCGACACATAAAGTCATACAATTCTTTTTTCTTTGTATGAAAAGTATGTGGACCGTACAAATGCACCAAAATGCCTTCTTCATCCACATAATCATACATATTACCGCCTATATGTTCTCGTCTCTCATAAATATCAACCTGCATCCCTAATTTTTCCGCCATATGACGCGCTACTACCGCACCTGAAAGACCACATCCAACAACAATTGCACGATTCATCCTTAGAATCCTCCATAAGTATCCATAAACTGTTTGAATGTCTGAAGATTTTTATCTTTATCTGCAATAATAAGATTTTCAATGCCACCGATTAAATCCATTGGCCAATCTACTGCAATTTCTTCATCATTCCACATAATACCGTCATCATATTCTCCGTAAAATTTCTCTGCACATTTGTAACTTACAATAGAATCTTCTAAAACCAAATATCCGTGTGCACATCCTGCCGGTACTAAAATTTCATTATGTTTTTCTCCTATAAGGTCAAAGCCTAACCACTTTTTGAATGTTGGACTGTCTTTCCTTAAATCAACAACAACATCATATACGTGACCGCTAATACATCTCACCAGTTTCGGTTGCTGCTTTTCTCTCTGAAAATGCAATGCACGAATTACACCTTTGTATGAAGTTGTATAAAATACTTCCTGCAAGTCATGTTTAATCCCATTAGCTTCAAATACTTCTTTTGAATAATCTTTTGTAAAACATCCTCTAATATCATCTGCATTAAAAGGTGTTACCTTAATTAATCCTTCAATTTCGGTTCTCTCGAATTCAAATTTTTGTATCATTTTCTCTTCACCCTATTCTTCTAATGTAAGCCACCAGTCTCTTGTTCTCCTGCATCCTTCTGCAAAACTAATTTCAGCCTTAAATCCGGTATCTTCTTCTGTCTTCGAACAATCAAAATCTTCTAATGGAAGATTGACACCTGTGAAAGGAATATCTCCAAAAATAAAATCTAAATCCGGAGCAATCGATGCTTTCATTTCTAAAAGAAATTCTCTTAAAGGTCTTGCATTTGATGAACCAATTAAATACTCACAAAATGGTTTTCCATTTTCTCCAATCAAACGAAACGCTCTTGCCACATCATCAATGTAAACAAAGTCGTAATTCTGTGTACCTGCTGTAAACTGTGGTGCCTCATTATGAATACATTTCTGAATCGTAGTATTCACCATACGAGGACTTTTTTCTCCTACACCATATGCGTTCGTAATCATTGCCCATAATAAATCAATACCGATATCTGCAGCAACAGATTTACACATTGTATGTGCTACCAACTTGCCGCTTCCGTAAATGTAGCCAAGTCCCGGTTTATTGCCATGTGCAAATACAGCCTTGATAGTCTCTGTTTCCATAATGCTTCCTGCATTCACAAACCGACTACAACCTAACGCTTTGGCAAGTCTAAGACAATCTACTGTCCACTGTGCATTCTGAAGCTGTAATTTGGAGTCTGCTCTTGCTGCTCCCGCTGAACCGGCCCATGCAAAATGATAAAATGTATCTGCTCCTTTGGCGCAAGGCTCATTTACTAATTCTTCTGCCTTGTCTAAAGAAAATGGAACAAATGTAACCAACTCGCTCTCAGGCAAATTGTCAGAATGTCCTTCCATATCCAAAGCAATAACTTCTATATTATGTTTTACAAGTTCTTTCACTAACGCGCCACCTACAAATCCATTGGCACCTGACACAATTACTTTTTTCATATAATGCTCCTTATCCCAAATACTCTGCAATCTGTTTTTTCATTTCAGTTAAAATATCTCCACCAGCCAAATATACTTTACTAAAGGATACGCTATTGGCAACTGCATCTTCAATATGCCACTTAGGTCTCCATCCCACAACGCTCTTAATCTTGGAACAGTCTAACTTAAGGAAACCTGCTTCGTGTGGTGCATTTTTCTCTGAAACATCTTCCCATACAGCGCCTTCACCCCAAAGACGACAGAATAAATCAACTAATTCTCCAGTTGTTACACAATCACAATCATCCGGGCCAACATTGTAACTGCCTTCGTACCTCTTCTGATCTTCATACTGAAGTTTTGCCAGTTCCAAATAAGCACAAACAGGCTCCAACACATGCTGATATGGACGTGTTGAATACGGATTTCTTACAATAATCTTCTTTTTTTCTGCCATAGCACGTACACAGTCAGGTATGATTCTATCTTTTGCAAAATCACCACCACCAATTACATTACCCGCTCTACATGTGGAAATAGCTGTCTTGCTATTTTCGAAGAAAGATTTTTTGTAAGAACCTGTTACTAATTCCGAACAGGATTTTGAATTAGAATATGGATCATAACCATCTAAAACATCATTTTCACGATATCCCCACTCCCACTCATTGTTTTTATAAACCTTGTCCGTTGTTACATTTACAAATGATTTTACACAAGGATGTAAGCGTACCGCCTCCATAATGTTTACTGTACCCATAACATTGGTTTCATAGGTGTACACCGGATTCACATAGCTTTCACGCACGATAGGCTGCGCCGCCATATGAATTACAATTTCAGGACTGTACTCGTCAAACACCTTGTTCAAGGCTTCCAAATTTCGAATATCACCAATAATAGAAGTCATTTTCTCTGCCATATTGGTAAGTTCGAATACACTTGGATTTGTTGGTGCTTCCAGTGAATAACCAATTACATTAGCTCCTAATTGTTTTAAAACCATACACATCCAAGTCCCTTTAAAGCCCGTATGACCTGTCACTAATACTTTTTTGCCTTTATAAAAACTCAAATCCATCTTATTTCTCCCACATCATCCAAGGTGCCGTTTTTTGTTCTATCATTTCTTCAAGCTGCTGTTTGTCACGCATTGTATCCATACACTGCCAGAAACCATTATATTTGTACGCCTGTAACTGACCATCATTTGATAATCTTTCCAATGGTTCACGTTCAAATGTAGTCTGATCGCCCTCTATATAATCAATAACCTCCGGCTCTAACACCATATATCCACCATTAATCCAGCCACCATCTTCTTTACGTTTTTCTGCAAAACGCTCAATTGCTCCGTCTTTTCCGATTTCTAAAGTTCCAAATCTTCCACCGGGCTGTATAGCTGTCATTGTAGCAAGTCTGTTACCTTTTTTATGGAATTCTAAAAGCTCCTGAATATTCACATCACTAACTCCATCACCATAGGTGAGCATAAATGGTTCGTTTCCAATATAATCCCTTACACGTTTAATACGGCCTCCGGTCATCGTATTAAGTCCTGTGTCTACAATAGTAACCTTCCAAGGTTCTGCTACATTATTATGTATTTCTCTCAAGTTACCCTGAGTAAAATCAAACGTGATATCTGAGCGATACAAGTAATATGTTCTAAAAAACTCCTTGATTACCTGCTGTTTATATCCAGCGCATATAATAAATTCATTGAAACCATAGTGTGAATATTCCTTCATAATATGCCATAAAATAGGTTGTCCACCTATTTCAATCATTGGTTTTGGTTTTAAATGAGACTCTTCCGAAATACGGGTTCCCAAGCCTCCTGCTAGGATTACTACTTTCATTTTAACATTCCTCTGTTTTAATCATTCTTTTTATTGGTTACATCAATAACACATCTATCAGTTTAGTTAACATTCTTCAAGTTTAACTAAAGGGTATGTCTTTCTATCATTTGCAGAAATATATATCAGAATGTGCGATACACCTTTGCCTACATAAAACTTCACTGAATCCCCCTCGGCTGAGTGCACAATTCTTACCACTTTATTACCCTTTCGTGGTTCCTTTGTACTTGCGAACAATGTCAGCCTATTAGTATCATCTATTCTTGTAAATTTGTACCATTTTTCTTCCTTCACCTTATAAATCAAGCTACGAAACTCTCCCGTTTCTATCAACTCTTTATCCGGCTTTGGAATCAGCCCTGATGGTATGCCATCACTTATTTCCTGATTCATCTTGCTTCTTATGCTTGAGAATTCTATATCTTTATCATCTAAAAGTTTTGCTATAAACCCTTTACTGCTAATTACTTTATAACAAGCCAACTCTTTCTGAATACGTTTCATTTCGGCTCTTAAAGAAGCTAATTCTTTTTCCATTTTTGTAGTTTCATTCGATGCTGTCGATAATGTTCCTCTCAACATACTCATTACATAATTTTTGATAGTAAACATTTGCTCTTTCATAGCATCATAATATGGTGTCTTTTCTGCATATTCCCACCATATTTTCCAATAATCATTTAATTCTTTTGTAATTTTGAAATACCTGTTACTTTCAAAATCCTTATACTTCTCTACTTCTTCATCCGTAAAACATATATCCCAAGGTTTATATGGGAATTCCCTTAACATATAATGAATAATACAAGGTTCTAATTCCTGAATGACTTTATCCTTTCCATAATCCTTTATATGATCCTCGTATACACTGTATCTAAAGTTCCATTTCAAT
>ERZ1032130.52-NODE-52-length-36287-cov-6.129526_pt1 | contig 36287 bp, 27 predicted proteins | sample MGYA00517879_ERZ1032130 | MGnify/ENA primary metagenome ERZ1032130 (study PRJEB33719, sample SAMN04262597) | wastewater metagenome | biome: rural village; feature: animal feces; material: feces | host: Bos taurus | place: El Salvador | collected 2012-01-31 ...
CCGCTTACGGATGTAACAGGTGATGTGACAAGTAAGCTATTAGGTATTACAGGGGATACACTTTTATACACAGGAGAAAATTACAAAGCATTTTTTGCAAATTATCTGGGAATTTCCATTCATCTGATACCGATAGAGGATATGACTGATATTTATAATTCCAAGGAATACTGGGAAATGGACAGCTTCCCTGCAAAGGATTCTATGAAGGTTGTAGATGGTATTTTATATATAAAGACAGAAAACAAAGAAACAACTCCTTATAGTGAAAAATAGGGTTACATGCGGAGGACGTTATGAAATTACTTTCAATTATTATTCCTTCCTTCAACGAGGAAAAGAACATTCCGAATACAACAAAGGTGTTATCGGAGCTTTTGGAAAAAGAAAAAATAGAATATGAACTGATTTTTGTCAGCGACGGTTCCAAGGATGGTACCTACGAGGCTATTTTGAATGAAAACAAAAAGAATCCGCGTGTAAAAGGTGCCCAGTTCAGCCGGAATTTCGGAAAGGAAGCCAGCATTTTTGCAGGGCTGGAATTAGCCTGTGGAGATGGCTGTATTATCATGGATTGTGATTTGCAGCATCCACCGGAAGTGATTCCCCAAATGTATGCCCTTTGGATGGAGGGCTACGAAATTGTGGAAGGTATCAAAAACAGCAGAGGAAAAGAGGGTATTTTCCACAAAATGTTTGCCAATACTTTCTATGGTATTATGAGTAAGCTGATGAAGATGGATATGAAGTCATCTTCGGATTTTAAACTGATAGACAGAAAAGTGGTGGATGTGCTTTTAGAGCTTAAGGAAAGAAATACTTTCTTCAGGGCCCTCACATTCTGGGCAGGCTTTAAAACCACAAAGGTATACTATGATGTACAGGAAAGAGCGTTCGGTACAACGAAGTGGTCCTTTAAGAGTCTTTTAAAATATGCGATTAACAATGTGACCAGTTTCAGCACACTTCCGCTCCAGATAGTTACTTTTATGGGTGTGGTATCGATTCTTTTCAGTATTGTTTTGGCGATTCAGACTCTTGTGAAATTTTTTATGGGAACTGCGCAGGAAGGTTTTACTACGGTAATTTTACTGATTTTGATTGTAGGCGGTTTTATTATGATAAGTCTTGGTATTATAGGACACTATATTGCCAGAATTTATGAAGAAGTAAAAGGAAGACCGAAATACATTATTCGTGATGTGACGGAGAACGTAAGAGGTAATATTAAGGATGAAGACAAAGAGTAAACGTTTAGCGAACATAGAGCTGCTTCGCATCATTGCGATGCTGATGGTGGTAATGCTTCATTATTTGGGAAAAGGTGAATTGTTGCCAACGGTAAGCCTTCGTATGGATGTGACCGGATATGTGGCTTGGATTTTAGAAAGCCTTTCCATTGTGGCGGTCAATGTCTATGTGCTTATCAGTGGATATTTTCTTGTGGAAAGCGAGTTTAAGCCGGGGAAAATTGTAAAGCTTATATTACAGGTTCTGTTTTACACAATTTTGATTACGGTACTGGCAGTTTCTTTTGGTCTAATCGGAAAAGAAAAATTGGGCTTTTACAATCTGATAGTGCAATTATTCCCGTTCCAGCTGGAGCAGTATTGGTTTATGACTTCTTATCTGGTGTTATTTATTTTATCACCGGTACTGGCGATGGGGGCAAAGGCACTGTCACAAAAGAATTTAAAGATTGTGACCATCGTTTTTGTACTTTTTATGTGTGTGGAAAAGAGTTTGCTGCCGGTGCAGATTGCGTTTGATGAAAGAGGGTATGACGCCCTTTGGTTTATCTGCCTGTTTTTAGTGGCAGCCTATATCCGTTTGTACGGAATAAAACTTTTGGAAAAACCTGTGTGGGCGGCGGTGCTGTATGTGTCAGGCTGCGTACTTTTGATGGTGGAAAATATAGCCCTTTCGGTAGTTTGTGAAAAAACGGGAGAATTGGGGCATCTGATAGGCACACCTTATCACTATAATCATCTGTTTACCTTTTTGGCGGCAGTTGGGTTGTTTGCGTTCTTTTTGAAGGTTCGCATAAAGGATGGTGCTATTTCTTCACTGATTTGCAAAATTGCGCCATATACTTTAGGTGTATATTTATTGCACGAACAGGTTTATGTAAGATATTTGTGGCCGAAGTGGCTTGGAGCAGACGAAAGTTCTAATGCAGGAATGTTTTTGCTTAAGGCATTCGGCGCCGTTTTTGTAGTGTTTATAGTGGGGATTGTTGTTGATTATTTAAGAAGTTTACTTTTTAAAGCAGGGAGCAAATTGATTCATGGTAAAAAAGCCGGAGACAGTATTTGACAATAAAATATGGAATCGCATCGTGAGTGTTTTGTTTCCGGTTCTTTTGGTGCTTTTTGCGCTGATGCATATCGGCAAAGGCGTAACAGTAACGGATACAGGATATAATTACGGTAACTTTGTATTTTTTGATACTTTGGATGATATGTGGAAATTTTCCACGTATCTGGCAGGGGCTTTGGGTGCGTTGTTTACGCAGCTGCCCTTTGGACAGACGATGCTGGGACTCAATTTTTATACGGGCCTAATAAAGGTTGCGGCGGCTCTTATAGCATACTTTTTTTGCGTGCGTGTATGTAAAATGCGAAAGGAAGTTGTATTTATAGGGGAAATGCTGGCGCTGGGGCTTTGCTGGTGTCCGACCGCACTGACGTACAATTACCTGACCTATTTATTGTTCAGTGTGGGGGCAATGCTTTTGTACACTGCTTTGGTTCGGGAAAAGAATGTATATTTTGTTCTGGCGGGAGTGACCCTTGGACTGAATGTTTTTGTAAGACTGCCGAATCTGGCGGAAATGGCACTGATTGTGGTAGTATGGCTGTGTGGAATTTTGTACAGACAAAAGCCGGGCAGGGTTATAAAAAATACGTTGTTTTGTATTCTCGGTTATGTCATTGGATTGGCATCCGTTTTTGGGTATATTTTATGTCGCTATGGTTTGACGCGTTATACGGAAGGAATTCAGGCGTTGTTTGCCATGACGGACGAAGCCGGCAGTTATACGGTCAAGGCTATGATTGTGGATATGGTCAAAGTCTATCTGCAATATATCGGTTACTTTGTGGGAGTAGCATTACTTGTTGGTATCGGTATGCTACTGTTTAAAGTATTCGGGAAAAAATTTGTGGTGGTAAAGAGCTGTCTTTTCGCAGCAGTTTTATTTGCCGTTATTTTGCTGTATTATAAACGTGGAATGTTCAATTTTAATTACAGGGCTTACCCGGCTATGTTTGGCTGGGGAGTGATGCTTCTTACCTTCTGCCTTGTTTTGGGCGCAATTTGGATTCTTTTTACCAAGAAGGAAAAAGAAGATAAAATTATGGCGGCAATTGTGTGTGTCATTATTCTGATTACACCCCTTGGCAGTAACAATCATTTGTACTCGCCAATGAACAACCTTTTTGTTGTGGCGCCGTTTTTTATAAATTATATATGGCATTTGCTATCTGAGCAAAAAAGCTGTATTATGATAGGTAAAGCAGAGGTAAGTACGACACCATACAAAATAACGATTGTTATTTTAGGCGCTGTAATATGGTTCCAAAGCGTGATTTTTGGTGCCAATTTCGTATTCAGAGATGGTGTGAACGGGGAAATGCGTAATGCACAGGTTCAGGATAACGCAGTACTTTCAGGGATGTATACGACGCAGGAAAATGCAGAAAAGCTGCAGGAACTGAATACCTATCTGAAAGAAAATGAGTTGACAGGAAAAGAGGCGATTCTTTTCGGAAATGTACCTGCACTGGCATTTTATTATGAGCTTGAGCCGGCATTGTCCAGTACATGGCCTGATTTGCAATCGTATGCTTTCCAAAAGTTTGAAGCAGAAATAGAGGCTTTGACAGAGGCAGGAAAACGACCGATAGTGGTTGTGTCGTCTAATCCGGCAGATGTGGGAAAAGACGAAAATGCCAAAGAATCACTTAGGAAAAAAATGCAGTGTCTGGAAAAATTTATGGCAGAAAACAGCTATAAACAGGGATTTTCCAATGATGCATTTACAGTATATATAAGTTATTAAGAAAGTGTGGCAACCTGCAAAGCAGGCTGTCAGATTGGAGAAAAGTATGATTAATTTTAATGTACCGCCATTTACGGGAAAAGAAATGGAATATATTAAGAAAGCGGTGGACAATCAGAAAATCTGTGGAGACGGAGAGTTTACCAAAAAGTGTAATGCGTGGATTGAGGAGAGAACAAAGGCTACAAAATGTCTTTTGACAACATCCTGTACGCACGCCATAGAATTGGCGGCACTTTTGGCGGGAATTAAAGAAGGTGATGAAGTGATTATACCTTCCTATACCTTTGTATCTACGGCAGATGCTTTTGTATTAAGAGGTGCCAAGGTTGTGTTTGTGGATGTCAGACCGGACACGATGAATATTGATGAAACCAAGATTGAAGCAGCGGTTACGGATAAAACAAAAGCCATTGTTCCGGTTCACTATGCGGGTGTTGCCTGCGAAATGGACACCATTATGGCCATTGCAAAAAAATACAATCTGGTAGTGATTGAGGATGCTGCGCAGGGAATTATGTCAACTTATAAAGGACAGGCACTCGGTACAATCGGTGATTATGGCTGTTTCAGCTTCCACGAAACCAAGAATTACAGTATGGGCGAAGGCGGAGCACTTTTAATCCGTGATGAGTCCAAAATAGAGGAAGCGGAAATTATCCGTGAAAAGGGGACAAACAGAAGTAAATTTTTCAGAGGACAGATAGATAAATATACATGGGTAAATTATGGTTCCTCCTATTTACCAAGTGATATGAATGCGGCATATTTGTACGCTCAGCTGGAAATGGCGGATGAAATCAATGAGGCGAGACTTGCCATCTGGAACCGTTATTATGAAGGATTAAAGGAATTAAAGGATGCCGGAAAAATTGAACTGCCATATGTGCCACAGGATTGTGTACATAATGCGCATATGTTTTATATTAAGGCAAAGGATTTAGAAGAAAGAACAGCTCTGATTTCCTTCCTTAAGGAAAACGACATTATGTGTGTATTTCACTATATTCCGCTGCATTCTGCACCGGCTGGTATCAAATTCGGTGAGTTTTACGGCGAGGATGAATATACAACGAAGGAAAGCGAAAGACTGGCGCGTCTTCCGATGTATTACGGACTTACAATGGAACAGGTGGACTACATTATCAGTAAGGTGAAAGAATTTTACAGTAAATAAATTATGATGGATTCAGTACGTTTATTTTTTCGTAATTTCATAAAGTATTTTCTCTATATAGCGGTTTTTGCACAAATTGTGTCGGGAACCGTCTATTTAGTTTGTAATTTTTCGGATTACATTATGGGTCCTGAGACGGAAGAAATGCTGGATGTGGCAGGAACGCTCATATTTGACGAATATGTGGGCGTTTTGTACCCGTTATTTCTGAAACTGTGCGTGTTTGTGCAAAAGATAAGCGGAATCGGATATTATTATCTTGTTTATCTTGTGCAGATGGCGGTGTTTGGTTTGGCACTGTGGTATGTCACAAAGATGCTTTTTTCGGGAAAAAAGGTGTGGCTTGCGGGAGCCTTTGTGCTTATGAATCCTATGTGTATCCACACGATTTTGATGGTTTCTCCATATGCCTTTAAGACCGCTTTTGGGCTATGGATATTGGGGGCTATGCTTCGTCTTTGGAAAGACGGATGGAAGGGAAAACACTGGTGTGTTTTGCTTTTTGCATATTTTATGGCCGCTTTGAATGTACCGGATGATTTGTATGTATGGCTCGTACCCGTCGTAATATTTACGATTTCGGTGGTTCTAAAAAAACAGGACACTGTAAAGGTTTATGGGAAAATCTGCATATTGCTGGCAATTGTGCTTGTGTTTTTTACAGCGTTTGGTATTGGAAAAGGTGTTTCGGAACCGGGAGCAAGAGGAAGAATGCAAAAGACCGTAAGTTCTGTATTGTTTCAGAGAACTCTTTGGCCAGAGCTTCGCACAAAATACGGATTTTTGCCTATGGATATGATTGTGTCTATTCCCCATGAAGTGGCTATGGCCAGTGACGGTTCCCCGGAGCAGATACAGTATATTATAGGTCCTTTGGTGGAAGAAGCATATGGACTTAAACGGGCGGATGAACTGTTTAAGGAAGCGGTTCTCAATCAGTTTTCGTATAATAAAACAGCAATGTTTAAGGCGGTCCTGAGTGATTTTGCGGGATATGCGATGACACCATATTCTACGATGGGGTATATAACGGGGCAGGAAGGCGCGGCCTTTGGGAAGCTGTACAGCCTGATGAGTGTTTCCATGCCACGGTTTGTTTATGGATATTACTGTGTATCCTTTGTAGCGTTATTTTTGCTTACCTTTGCAGCGGTTTTAAAGCAGGTCAAGGAAAAAGCGTTTGTAAAAAAGGAAAAGATAAGGCAAACCACATTTTTTGCAGGAATTATACTGTATCAGGCAATGTGGTATGCCATTGTAAATGTGCAGGGTGTGGATTACAGGTATGTGCTTCTGAATGTAGTGCTGTTTTCGTATTTTGCATTAGGCGGTATTTTAAAGACAGATTGTAAAGAAAGGAATGCTCAATGATTGCAGGCATTTTAATCATTTTATTGTGGATGGTACTTGTGCCCTTTGGTATTGGTTTGATTTTTACGGCGTTTTTGTCGGATAAAAGAAACCTGCTTTTAAAAAGTTATTTGTTTGGACTGATTGTTTATCTGGGACTTTTTCAGGTGATTATTATTACAAATATGCTGACAGTCAATAACTTTTTTCAGGTGTGCACGATTTTTTCATATGTTTCGGTGGCATTGGCGCTTCTTGGAACTATCATAGCGGGTGTGCGAAAACTATGGAAAAGGGAAGCGTGTGCTGTGACAGAAAAGCAGTGTAGTGACAGAAGGCAGATGCTTGAAAATAGTATTTTGTGGATAGTATTCGGCGTAATATTGGTGTTTCAGATGATTCAGACGGTGAGACTGACGTATCCGGACGGCGATGATGCATATTATGTGGGAGTGGCTACTTATGGGGTGAATGTTCCCCAGATGTACAGCAGGGTTCCGTATACGGGTGAATACACGGAATTTGATACCAGACATTGTCTGGCACCGTTCCCATATGTGATTTCATTTTTGAGTCGGATGAGCAAAATTTCGGCAAGTACGATTGCACACAGTATATTACCGGTATTATTTATACTTTTAGCCTACGGAATTTATTACCTGATAGCGAAAGAGGTTTGTAAGGAAAAAAGGGAAGTGTCACTGTTTATGTTGCTGATATCTCTACTGCTTTTGTTCGGTAACTATTCTGTGTATTCGATGGAGACGTTCCTTATGACGAGAATCAGACAGGGAAAAGCTTCACTTGGAAGTTTTGCGCTACCGCTTGGATTTTATTTGTTACTGCTTATGGCAAAAAGTATGGAAGGAAAAAAGAAGGACAGAGTACTGCATTACATTTTGCTCGGATGTAATGGTTTGGTGGCGGCACTGTTCACAACGATGGGTAATTTTATTTATCCGTGTATGGTTATGCTTGGAAGCTTATGCATCTGTTTTGGAAAAAAGGATTGGAAAAAAATATTTCCGCTGGCATTGTCCTGTGCGCCGAGCACTCTGATGGCAGTGTTGTATTTAATTATCAGATAATGGAGATGTGAATGGAAACTGCAATTTTGTTATTTAAACAATATAGTGGACAGGGAATGATAGTAACACTTTTTCTGGTTGCCCTGGTTTATCTGTGGTTTGCAGAGAAAAGCAAGGAAAAGAGAAGACTTTTCGTAGGGCTGCCTATTTGTATTCTGGCAATGTTTTTTTGCCCTATTGTCGTCTTTTTTCTGGAAAAACTGGCAGAGGAAGATGTGTATTGGCGAATGCTATGGAGTATTCCGATGCTGGTTGTCATTGCGTATGCGGCAGTTTTGCTTATCAGGAAATCGGAAGGTGTAAAAAGATATATTTCCATTGCTTTGGCGGTGCTTCTGATTGTAATCAGCGGTAATTATCTTTATGATAATCCGGGATTTTTAGTAGCACAGAATCCGGAGCATATTCCGGAAAATGTGATAGAGATATGTGATGAAATTATCGTGGAAGGCAGGGAAATAAAGGCTTGTTTTCCTTCGGAGATGCTGATGTATGTAACACAGTACACATCCTTTATCCAGATGCCATACGGACGCGAAATGTTTACAAGGCCGGACGGAACGGTTATGTGGAATTCCTTGTATGAAATTATGGAGTCGGAAGAAATGGATGCCAAAGAACTGGCGAAAGAGTTACGTGCACAAAACTGCCATTTTGTAGTACTCAGGGAAGCGGCTGTATCCGGGGATGCTATGGAAGATGAGAATTGGATAAAATTCTATGAAACAAAAGGGTATGAGGTGTATATAGATGATACAAATGACCCGAGATACTGGTAAAGAAAGTGTTCCAAAACTGAGACTTGGTTGTTACAGTTGTGGAACATTTTCTTTTTTACGTTATAGGAATTTCCTATAACGTAAAAAGATGCTCCGCAGGATGCGCAGCTCTGCGGATAAGAGTTCATAAATGAACTCCAGGAATTTATTTGCTTCGCAATACCGCTCGCGCGCGGAGATTGCGCGTTCGCGCAATCTTATTTACTTTATAGGAAAGAAATTAGTAAACAGCGTGTTTGTCGCGTGGCGTAATCCAACTTTTTTACCGATTTTGTAGTTTAGTTGGGGCTCATTGCCTGTTTTCTACCAACCAAAGAGTTGATTTAATTAAAAAATTGGGGTGAGTTGGAGATTGTTCTACCAACTAAAAGCTGGAATGAGTTAATAAGTTGGTATGAATCATTGATTTTACCCCAATTAATATGAAAAAAAGGACATTTAGTTGGAGTATCGTGATTTCAGAACGTGACTGCGACTACGGTTACGACAAAGGCAGACGCCACTACAAACACCACAAAGGCATATGCTTTGCCTACTGGCGGGTAGAAACTGCCAGAACCTTTCAATACGACGATGCGGGCAAACTCATCTTTACATCAGAAACCTATAACGGCTGTGGAAAATCAACCTACACCTATACATACGGGTACGATGCAATGGGTAACCGTACCGAAATCGTCAAAAAGAACATAAAAGGCAGAACCGTAGATAAAGAAAAATACATCTACAACGAAAGCAACCAGTTACAGCAGGCAAACCTCTTTGACGGCAAAAAATGGACAAAAGTTGTCTATACCTACGACCAAGACGGCAACCTCATTTCCGAAGTCGGAAGAGACGGCTGTGAAAAAGTACAGACCTACTACGACTACACCGTAGAAAACCGCCTGGAAGCCGTATACGACGGTAAAAAACTCCTTATGGCTGCCGCCTACGACGGAGACGGCAACCGCGTCTTCCAGTTAAACTACGACCCGGATGCCTACGACGACTGGCGCTACGGCTACGGATGCTACAAAAACTACCGGAACGGCTGCGGTTGGGATGACTGGTACGAACCGGACGACGACAGAGATGACCGCAATGACAGAGACTGGGGCGATGACAGAGATGACCGCAATGACAGAGACTGGGGCGATGACAGAGATAACCGCAATGACAGAGACTGGGACGACGACAGAGATAACAATCGTAACGACGGAAAGAACAACTCCGCCAACCACGGAAATTCAGGCAAGAAAACCGCCTCTGTCACAGGAAGCTTAAGATGTACAACAAACACTATCCATAACAGTGTTCTATACGCCAACAGTGGTGCAGAAAACCATACACAAAACCGCAGTGAAAAGACCGATACAGCATGTGACGAATACACCTACAACAGCCAGAGCCGGTACTGCATCTTCTTCCCATCCGACAAGGACGATGACAAAGACAAACATATTGTTCCAGCACAACCGATACAATAGAGAGAGGTGGAAATATGTTTTTTTCAGATAATGAGAGAAGAATTATGGAAAATCTTTTCTTATCAATTATTGATAATGCAACCCAAATCTATAGATTAACGTATTCAGACGGGGATATTATTGAAGCACAAGTAGATACGTGTTATGAAAACGATAATGGATTAGATGATGATGACCCTGATTATGAAGAATACCACGAATGTGCAATGAAAATTGTAAAAATTAAATAAGATGTACTGCACTAAGGAAAGTGTTCCCAAACTGTGACTTGCTTTGTCATAGTTTGGGAACACACACTTTTATAATGCTCTATTTTTCCGATTCAAGTCGTTCATAATATCTGTCCCAGGTCGCTTTGAAGATTTCAGCAAAACGAGTGGAAACGGCTTTTCTGCCGTCTACATTCAAATGAACATTGTCTGTTAAATACATATCTGCATTATCTGCATGAACCGTACCGTAAATATTGTCAATAAATGTTACTTCTGCCACCTGACAAAGGTTCAACTGTGTAATGGCGTATGACGATAAGGACTCGCCCTCTACCTTGATAATATCACTGCTAATATAATTGCCGTCTTCGTCAATGGCATATGCATAAGTAGGTGACATAATAATAATCTGAATGTGTGGATACAAGGACTGAATCAATTCAATGCCTGCAAACATATTACCACAATAGGTACGCGGATTTGCCACGTTTTCAGGGGTTTCCTTAATTCGACCGATGAGGTAATCGGACGCATCGTACATCAGTACAATGGAATCTACGGTGTTCAAATCAATTTCAGATAAATAATCAACAACCTGGTCTCCAATTTCGGAAGTTCCGCGGGCAATAGTGTTATAATCATTCATCAACAGTTCTGTATCGTCCAAAGCGGCAAAACACATAAGCCAGTAGAAGGTGTAATAATCAAGTGGGTCTATAATATTTCCTTCGGGACTTCCCATAGAAAGGTAGGAATCCGGAATGGAAAGATTGATAATGTCCGCACCGGTTTCTTTGGCCATAAGGTTGCATAAATTATCGTTGGAATCGCGGTCATCAGCAAACGGAGCGTTGCCGAAACATAATACTTTCTTGGTTTCGTTTGGTATATGACCTGCCAGATTGTCGGGATAGACATAATATACACGGTCTAAAACTTCAATTTCAAATCCTTCTTCCAAGGCATCGGGATCGTATTCAGAATCTACACCGCGTGCCCATTTTGCAATGAAAAAGACTGTGCCCAAAAGAGCTGCAACGATTAAAATGGGAATAACAATGTGAGGATTTAATTTTTTCAATATCGTGAGAAATTTTTTCATAGAATCTCCTTTATCTATAGGTGCCAAATATGAAATCTCTAACATTCTACTATTTGTAGTTTATTTTGTCTAGTTTGATAAAAAGAATTCATAAAACTTTAATATTTTGCTCCCTAAACCACTTGCTGTATTTCAACATTCTGTAAGTGGTCGAAAATTTTTGCAGGCCTTCCTCGGTTTTTAACTGTTCCAGTAAAAGGCTCCTGTCTAAGGAACTCATTTCAACATAGGTAAGATACGGAAGATTTAACTCCGTTAAGCCGCCTTCGCAACTCGGACATATGACTTTGTGTCCGTTTAGCATATGCAACCGCTGACAGTTTTGACAGTAATGTATGTACATCATATAGAAAAGGCTCCTCCCACGATTCGATAAAATGTAAAAATATTGTTGCATTTTTACTATATCTTGTCAAAAACAATCCCTCGGTAAAAACTGACAATAATCTGCAAAAATTGGCAAAAAATTACAGTAAGTATTTGCACCTTAATTTTCTTGAAAGATGCTTGTGGCAATGATATAATAGTACAGGATTATAAAAAGAAAGGAGTTTACATAAGTTGAAAGATAATTTTAGAAATATAGATTTGGATGATCTGGATATTATGGACTTAGATGAGGAAGACGCAGTTTACACGGATATAGATTTTGAGACACCGGAGGAGGAAGCTTCGGAAGAAGATTTTGCAGAGACCGATGAACGGATGGCAGAACTGGATGAAGAGTTTATGGAAGAAGAGCCATACGTGGTTCCGGTTGTAGAGGATTTGGATATCGATGAGATACCGGATGAAACTATGCAGGAATATGATGATGCGGAAGAGGCTTTTGAACGTGCCGATTCCAAAGGAGAGGACGATGGGGATGAAAAAGCCGGTTTCTTCGCCGGATTTTTGGATAGATTGATACATATGGACACAATGGACAAGGTGATTGCAGCCTTGGGTGGAATTGTTGTCGTGTTAGCGGTAGTAGCGCTTTGTGTTTTTTCATCTTATCGTGCGTCAGAAGGACAACTTACGGCATTTGCCGATTCGGGTAAAAACATAGATAACATCACTTTGATAGGGGAAAGTGGTCTGTTGGCGGTTACGGATTCGACAATCGCCAAAATAGATGCTCTCAATGAGTTGGAAGACGACAATGAAGAAGAGGAAGAAGACGACGACAAGGTATCTTCTATTGTGGTTAAATTGAATTTTACGTCAATCCAAAAAGATTTAAAAATCAAGTTTACCAATAAAAAAACAGGAAAATTGATTGCCGGAATTCCATTTGAATTGGATGTTGAATCGCCGTCAGGAAAAAATCTGACTTGGACAGATGAAGACAAGGACGGTATTATTTATTATAAAAATATCGAATCCGGAAAATATAAAATTACTTTAAGAGAATTAGAAGGCGAAATTTACGAAAGATATATATTGGATACAGCAACACAGTCTGCTACAGTTAAAAAGGAAATAGCATATGAACAGGTAGATGTATCGGATGAAATTAAGGATGAATCAGAGATTGATGCATCCAAAGAAGATACAGAACTCGGCAATACCGTAGAATCCGCATTGACAGATACGGTGGCATGGGTTCCAAGCAAAGTGGAAGCCGGCGGTAAAGATTACGTGGAAGTTAAAAAAGCGGATATCGTTGCACCGACAACGACTACAAGAGTTCTTTTTAATAACAATATATATGTGATGATGATGATTGCACAGGATGAAGGCGGTTTGACGCCTGCCGACCCAAATGCACCAACAGAGCCGATAACACCACCGGAAACAACTACAGTAACCGTCACAGGCTTAGCGGCTACAGCGACTGTCAGCGTAGGCGGAACTACAGCTTTAACAGCAACGGCATCTGACAGCAGTGCAATTAATTGGACAAGTGCTGATTCAGCTATTGCAACTGTGGACGGAAAGGGCAATGTAACCGGTGTGGCAGCAGGTTCTACAACCATTACGGCAACTTCCGTAAACGGCGGAACACCTGCAACATGTACCGTGACGGTTACAGCCCCTGTACAGACGGTGGCAGTGACTTTGGACAAGACTACCGCTGAAGTGAAAGTAGGAAAAACAGTGGCACTTACAGCAACTGTTACGGGAACTGACAATGTGGCAGTGACATGGGCAAGTTCGGATACAACGGTTGCAACCGTAGATGCAAACGGCGTGGTTACAGGTGTCAAAGAAGGTACAGCGACCATTACCGTAACAAGTCAGGCGGATACTACCAAGACAGCAACCTGTAGTATAACGGTAAAAGCGGCATCCGTAGCCTCATCCATTACACTGGATAAAACAACGGCAGAAGTGGAAATCGGAAAAGAAATTGAGTTGAAAGCGACAACGACTCCGTCAGCAGGTGTCAGCGTAAAATGGACCTCTTCCGATGAAACTATTGCAACAGTAAAAGACGGTAAAGTAAAAGGTGTTAAAGCCGGAAAAGTAACCATTACGGCAGCATTGGTTGAAAACGGCAGTGAAACCGTAAAAATAAATTGTAGTGTAACAGTAACGGAAGTGGCAAGAAAAGTTACATTGGATGAAACAAAACTGGAAATGACAGTGGGCGAAGAAAAAACATTGAAAGCTACCGTGAAAGGCTATACAACCGCTTCCAACGGAAAAGTAGAATGGACCTCATCCGATAAAACAATTGCAACTGTTGACGAAAAAGGTAATGTAATTGCATTAAAAGCAGGCAATGTAAAAATTACAGCTACGAATACAGAAAACAATGTCAAAGTAGAAGCAGTTTGTGAAATTACAATCAAAGAAGGTGTTGTTCTTAAAACAAAAGATGGTGCAGAAGTTTTTGTTTTGAAGGGCGAGAAATATGTGAAAGCGACTGCTGCAGATTATGCAAAGAATGACGTGAAATTCTACATCTATACAGATACTTATAAGTATCAGGGATGGCAGACCATCGACGGAAAGATGTATTATTACACGGCAGATTATAAAAAAGTAACCGGTGAACAGGTTATTATGGGTGCAAGATATGTCTTTGATGCAGACGGTGTCCTGACAAGTACGACAGGTGTTATGGGTATCGATGTTTCAAAATGGAACGGAACCATTGACTGGAATCAGGTAAAAGCATCCGGTGTAAACTATGTAATTATCCGTTGCGGTTACCGTGGCTCTTCACAGGGCGCATTGATTGAAGACCCTAAGTATAAAGCCAATATTGCAGGTGCCACAAAGGCAGGCTTAAAAGTAGGTGTTTATTTCTTCTCACAGGCAGTGGATGAAGTAGAGGCAGTACAGGAAGCATCTATGGTACTCAGTCTTGTAAAAGGATATAAGATTTCTTATCCGATTTTCCTTGATGTGGAAGCATCAGGCGGACGAGCAGATAATATCAGCAAAGAAACAAGAACTGCCGTATGTAAAGCATTCTGCCAGACAATCCAGAATTCAGGATATACAGCAGGTGTTTATGCAAATAAAACATGGCTGACAAACAAGATTGATACATCGCAGCTTGGAAGCTACAAAATCTGGCTTGCTCAGTACGCAGCGGCACCGACTTATACAGGCAGATACGAAATCTGGCAGTACAAGGATTCGGGCAGTGTGCCGGGTATCAGCGGACACGTAGACCTTAACTTAAGTTATTTGGGATATTAAAATACAGTATAAGCACTTAAATCCGGAGGGAAAAATGAGAACTTATTTAGTAACAGGAGGAGCAGGTTTTATCGGCTCAAACTACATCCATTATATGTTTGAAAAATATGGGGATGATATCAGAATTATTAACGTAGATTTGCTGACATACGCGGGCAATCTGGAAAACTTAAAGGATATTGAAAACAGGGATAATTACACTTTTGTGCGTGCGGATATCACGGATAAAGAAGCAATTTCCAAAATCTTTGAAGAGAACGATATTGACAGAGTTGTTCATTTTGCGGCAGAAAGTCATGTCGACAGAAGTATTCGTAACCCTGAGGTTTTCGTAAATACAAATGTAATGGGTACAGCGGTTATGTTAAACTGTGCAAAAGCGGCATGGGAGCTTGTGGACGGAACATATAAGGCAGATAAAAAATTTCTTCATGTTTCTACGGATGAAGTATATGGCTCATTGGAAGACGACGGCACGTATTTTTATGAAACAACTCCATATGCGCCACACAGTCCATATTCAGCAAGTAAGGCAAGTTCGGATATGCTTGTGAAAGCGTATATGGACACATATAAATTCCCGGCGAACATTACAAACTGTTCCAACAACTACGGACCGTATCAGTTCCCCGAAAAATTGATTCCGCTTATTATCAACAATGCATTGCAGGGTAAAAAGTTACCGGTTTACGGTGATGGTAAAAACGTCAGAGACTGGTTGTATGTTATGGACCATGCAAAAGCCATTGATATGGTGCAGGAAAAAGGAAGACTGTTTGAAACCTACAATGTAGGCGGACACAATGAAAAACAGAATATTGAAATTATCAATATCATTCTGGATACATTGCAGGAAATGCTTCCGGATGATGACCCGAGAAAGGCACTTGTAAGTAAAGATTTAATTACTTATGTAGAAGACAGAAAGGGTCACGACAGAAGATATGCCATTGCACCGGATAAAATCAAAGCTGAAATCGGCTGGGAACCGGAAACAATGTTTAAAGAGGGTATCAAGCTTACCATTAAATGGTTCTTTGAAAATGAAGAATGGATGAAGAACGTGACAAGCGGTGATTACCAGAAATATTACGAAGAAATGTATAAATAAGGCACAAAAAAAGAAGGGTTGCCCCAAAATGGGGTAAGTCTTCTTTCGTGTGTATTTGGAAACATATAAAATCAGGAGAAAATGAGTATGAAGGGTATTATTTTAGCAGGGGGTTCGGGTACAAGACTTTACCCACTTACAAAGGCGATTTCCAAACAGATTATGCCGGTATATGACAAACCGATGATTTATTATCCGTTGTCTATTCTGATGCTGGCAGGAATCAGAGAAATTCTGATTATTTCAACTCCAAGGGATTTGCCTACATTTCAGGAACTGTTGGGGGATGGTTCAGACCTCGGCCTTAAAATGGAGTATGCAATTCAGGAAACACCGAGAGGACTTGCAGATGCATTTATTATTGGGGCAGACTTTATCGGAGATGACAGTGTGGCACTGATTCTGGGTGACAATATTTTCTACGGTCAGAGCTTTTCAAAGGTGTTAAAACAGGTGGCATCCAGGGAAAAAGGTGCAACAATTTTCGGCTACTATGTAAGAGACCCGAGAGAGTACGGGGTAGTTGAATTTGATGAAAACGGTATGGCAATTTCCATCGAAGAAAAACCGGAAAATCCGAAGAGCAATTATGCGGTTCCGGGACTTTATTTTTACGACAACGACGTTGTGGAAATTGCAAAGAATGTAAAACCGTCTGCCCGCGGAGAAATCGAAATAACAAGTATTAATAATGAATATTTACAAAGAGGAACATTACACGTAGAAACCTTGGGACGAGGCTTCGCATGGCTTGATACGGGAAATCATGATGCACTTCTTGAAGCAGCAGACTTTGTGGCTGCATTCCAGAAAAGACAGGGACTTTATATTTCCTGCATTGAAGAAATTGCTTACAAACGTGGTTTTATAACAAAAGAGCAGCTTTTAAAACTGGCACAGCCTCTTATGAAAACTGCTTATGGACAATATTTGGTAGAGGTTGCGAATGGACTCTAAACTTAAGAAAAATGCAATACTTTTCTGCATAATGGCAATACTTTGTGTAGCATCCATTGTGGTGATTGCCAACTGGAGACAGCTTTTTCAAAGCAGAGGAGAAACCATAGCTGTTGATACGACAGACACGCAGGAAACAGAAAATACCGGCGGACAAATCGGAGATGATTTGCAGGGATTTCTGGACGATGCTACTTTTTTTGACAAAGATGAAGAAAGCTTTGACTGGGATTCGTTGTATAAAAATAACAAGTTGTCAATGGTTGTAACATCCATAGAAAAGGACCTTCGTATACAGATTGTGGATTTGTTCGGTGATTTGGTTACCGGAGAAAGTTTCTTCGTCACAGTGGAAGATGTTGGTGAATACAAGGATTTGGACCAGGATGGAGTTGTATATATTGCGGATTTGAAGGCAGGAGAATATAAGGTGTCTTTAAACCCGATTGACGGGTATTCCGTGCCGTCAAACAGTACAAAAATCCGTGTAAAGGAGCGCGTGGAATATGTGGAAATCGATGATATTTCACTGCTTATAAAGACGGAAGATGAAATTGACGTGGAGAAGGAAGACTCTAAGGTAAACGGCGCAAGAGAGGATTCCGACAATACAGAAATTAAAAAGCAGCATACAACCGATGCAACCAATCAGTTCGGTATCGACGTTTCCAAATGGAACGGGAATATTGACTGGGACAAGGTAAAGGCAGACGGTGTGGAATTTGTTATAATTCGTGCAGGCTACAGAGGTTCTGTGACAGGAGCTCTGGTAGAAGACCCGAATTTCCTTGCCAATATACGAGGTGCAAAGAGAGCGGGACTGAAGGTCGGCGTTTATTTCTTTACACAGGCAATCAATGAAGTGGAAGCGGTTGAAGAAGCCAGTATGGTCATTGCACTTTGTGACGGATATGAACTGGATTATCCGGTGATTATTGATTCGGAAGGTGCCGGAGGAGAAGGCAGAGCCGATTCTTTGGACGTGGAAACAAGAACAAAGGTATGCGCGGCCTTTTGTGAAACCATTGAAAATGCCGGATATGAACCGGGTGTCTATGCCAGCCGAAGCTGGTACAATGCCAATTTAGAGGTGTCAGAGCTGGACAAGTACAGAATCTGGCTTGCGGAATATCGTAGTACGCCTCTCTACAGCGGCTATTATGATATGTGGCAGTATACATCCAAAGGCAAGATTGACGGTATTGAAGGAAATGTAGATTTAAATATCAGCTATATGGGAAAATAGGAATTGATAAAGGAGAAACAGAATGGGCAAGATAACAGTAACCACCACAAAAATAGAAGGATTAAAAGTGATTACTCCGCAGGTTTTTGGTGATGAACGTGGATATTTTATGGAAACCTATAATTATAATGATTTTAAGCAGGCGGGTATTCCTGAGGTGTTTGTACAGGACAATCAGTCAGCTTCAAAAAAAGGAGTCCTTAGAGGCTTACACTTCCAGATTAATTATCCGCAGGATAAGCTGGTGCGAGTAGTGAAGGGTGAAGTGTTTGATGTGGCTGTGGATTTAAGAGAAGGCTCTGAAACCTTTGGTCAGTGGCATGGTGAAATTTTATCGGCTGAAAACAAAAAGCAGTTTTTTATTCCGAAGGGATTTGCCCATGGCTTCGTGGTATTGTCAGATTATGCGGAATTCTGTTATAAATGTACGGATTTCTATCATCCGAATGATGAGGGCGGACTTTTATGGAATGACCCGGAAATCGGTATAAAGTGGCCGATTCCTGACGATATGGAACTGACTTTATCCGATAAGGATAAAAACTGGAAAGGCATCAGTGATTACATAAAGAATCAGGGGAAATAGGCACAAAGGCCGTAGTGGAGATAGATATGGAAAAATCAACAAAGATAAATCCGTTCGGTCTGGTTTCGGAGCTGTGGCAAAGCAGACAGCTTATTTGGAAACTGGCGGCGAATGATTTCAAAAAAAGATATGCAGGCTCATACCTCGGAAAAATCTGGGCGTTTATTCAGCCTGTTGTGACAGTGCTTATGTACTGGATTGTATTTGATAAAGTGTTTCAGACAAGAGCACAGCTTGTGGCAAGCGGTGTGGAAGTGCCATATGTACTGTATTTAACAGCGGGACTTGTGCCGTGGTTTTTCTTTTCGGAGGCATTATCAAACGGAACAAGTGCATTACTGGAATACACATATCTTGTAAAAAAGGTAGTATTTAAAATCAGTATTCTTCCGCTTATCAAGGTAATTGCGGCAAGCTTTACACACATATTTTTTGCAGCGGTTCTTCTTGTGATAGCAAGCCTTTATGGATATTACCCGACGTGGTATACATTGCAGGTTGTTTACTATACAATCTGCCTGTTTGTATTGGTGCTCGGTATTTGTTTTATGACCAGTGCGGTAGTTGTATTTTTTAAGGATTTACAGCAGATTATCGGCATCGGTCTTCAGCTTGGAATGTGGGCAACACCGATTTTGTGGGACATCAATATGTTAGGACCTACAATGCAGAAGGTAATGAGCATCAATCCGCTTGTATACGTAGTACAGGGATATCGAAACGCTGTATATGGTAATCAGTGGTTTTTTGAAGATATAGTCGGAACGATTTATTTCTGGGCTGTTACCGTTTTATTATTTGTACTGGGAGCCTTTATTTTCAAACGTTTAAAGGTTCATTTTGCAGATGTATTATAGGAGTAAAGTATGAGCGAAAAACAAGTAGCCATTCGTGTAGAGAACGTAGATAAAGTTTATAAACTTTACGACAGGCCGTCGGACCGGCTTAGAGAAGCCTTCAGCTTGTCAAAGAAGAAAAGATATAAAGAAAAATATGCTTTAAACCAAGTGAATATGACCGTATATCAGGGAGAAACCGTGGGGATTATCGGTACCAACGGCTCCGGAAAGTCCACCATCCTTAAGATGATTACCGGTGTGTTGAATCCGACTAAGGGAAATATCACCGTAAACGGCAGAATTTCAGCCCTTTTGGAACTTGGTGCTGGCTTTAATATGGAATACAACGGCATCGAAAATATTTACTTAAATGGTACGATGATGGGCTTTTCCAAAAAAGAAATTGATGAAAAAATGGAAAGCATTCTGAGTTTTGCAGATATCGGCGATTATGTGTATCAGCCTTGTAAAACCTATTCCTCCGGTATGTTTGTGCGTCTGGCATTTGCCGTAGCCATCAACATAGACCCGGAAATTTTAATCGTGGATGAGGCCTTGTCTGTAGGGGACGTATTTTTTCAGGCGAAGTGTTATCAGAAATTTGATGAGTTCAAAAAGCTTGGGAAGACAATTTTGTTTGTCAGCCACGATTTAAGCAGTATCAGTAAATACTGCGACAGAGTTGTACTTTTGAATCAGGGTGAAAAATTAGGTGAAGGTACACCGAAAGAGATGATAGATGCCTACAAGAGAGTGCTTGTGGGGCAGTACAGTGAGGATGAAGGTGAAAAAAGTGAGGCAGTGAACCCGAATCTTTTAGAATATGGGGATAAATCTGCCAATATTGAAAAATATAGTATTACCGACGACAGAGGTGTACAGACAACAGCCATTGTGAAGGGAAGCAAATTTACCATTCATATGGATGTGGAATTTATGGAAGATATCGCAGCACCGATTTTTGCTTTTTCCATTAAAAACATTAAGGGTACTGAAATTACAGGTACCAATACGATGTATGAAAAGGCATTTTTAGAGCCGGTGAAAAAAGGTGACAAAAAGCAGATTACCTTTACGCAGGAAATGAATTTACAGGGTGGGGAATATCTCTTATCCCTTGGCGTAACGGGCTTTGACGGCAGTGATTTTCAAGTATATCACAGGCTGTATGATGTAATGAATATTACGGTAATTTCGGATAAGGACACGGTAGGATTTTATGATATGAATTCTATCATTGAAGTAAAATAATTAGTTGAGGAAAAGGTATGTCTGAAGAAAAAACTTTAGAGAAAATCGGAAAAATTACACTGAACTTAAAACACTATGAAGGGTCTGATATTTACACGGACGGCGATGTGGAAGACGAGCTTTTAAATATTGTAAGAGATTTGTCACCTGTGGAGTATGTAAGAGTGATTGAAGAACGAGGCAGTTGGCCGATTCTGTATCATTTATCGCCTCTTCGTGAAAATATTGTAGACTGGTTACCAATCAAAAAGACCGATAAGGTTTTGGAGGTGGGTTCCGGTTGTGGTGCCATTACAGGGGCACTTTCAAGAAAAGCAGGGAGTGTGACCTGCGTGGATTTATCCAAAAAGCGCAGTACAATCAATGCTTATAAAAATGCAGACTGTGATAACGTGACAATTCACGTGGGCAATTTCAAGGATATTGAACCGGACCTTGATACCGATTTTGATTATGTGTGTCTGATAGGTGTTTTTGAATACGGTCAGGGATATATGGGCTCTGATAAGCCTTACCACGACTTTTTAAATATTCTTCGCAAACACGTAAAGAAAGACGGCAGACTTGTGATTGCCATTGAAAATAAATTCGGACTGAAGTATTTTGCCGGCTGTAAGGAAGACCACGTGGCGAGCTATTTTGCGGGAATTGAAAACTATGCAAATGGCGGCGGTGTGCGTACCTTTACAAGAAATGGTCTGGAAAAAATTATGAAGGATTGTGGTGTGAAAAAATATCATTTTTATTACCCATACCCGGATTACAAGTTCCCGACTGTTATTTTTTCAGATAAGCATCTGCCAAAAAAAGGTGAACTGGCTAACAATCTTCGTAATTTTGATATGGACAGAATGCTTTTGTTTGATGAAAAAAATGCATTTGATGGTATCATTGAGGATGATTTGTTCTGGTTGTATTCCAACTCCTATATGGTGATTATCGGCGAGGATGTTCAGGAAGAATATGCAAGATTCAGTAATGACAGAGCAGACGAATTTGCCATTAAGACTGTCATGGAAACCGTGGACGGTAAAAAAGTGGTGCGTAAATATCCTATCAGTCAGGCTGCGTATCCGCACATTTTATCTATGAAGGATTCTTACGATAAGCTCTGTGAAAAATACGAAGGCAGCAGGCTTAAGATGAACCAATGTGAAATTGAGTACATTGAGGATATGCCGGTGGCGACCTTTGAGTTTGTGGAAGGTGTAATGCTTTCAGAGCTTCTGGATGCCTGCCTTGAAAAGAATGATGAAGAGGGCTTTAAAGCTTTATTCAATGAATATTATGAGAGAATTTCCTATAATGAAACAGCGAAGGTAGCAGACTACGATTTAATTTTCTCCAATATCCTTGTGAATGGTGATGAGTGGACGGTTATCGACTACGAATGGACCTTTGACAGAGAATATCCGGCAAGAGAACTGGCTTTCAGAGCGTTGTACTGTTACTTACTGGAAAGTGAAAGCCGTAACAAATGCAATATGGATGAGATGCTGAAAATCTTAAAAATCACGGAAAAAGACAGTGAAGAATTACGAAACGGCGAATTGTCCTTCCAGAAGTGGGTAACCAAGAAACGTATGTCTATGTCGGAAATGAGAGACAAAATAGGTTATAAGATTGTTTCCCCACAGAAATACATTGAAGAAAATAAAGAAAAAGAATGCATTGAGCGTGTCCAGATTTACGAAAACAAAGGACAGGGCTACAGCGAAGCAGAATCTTATTTCTTAAAAACAGCCGAGTTTACGGGAAATCATATGGAAATGGATGTTGTTTTTGATGGCAATGTGACAGATTTGCGCATTGACCCACTGATGGATGCCTGCGTTGTGCTCATAAAAGAGCTGACGGTAAACGGATATCCGTTGCCGGATTACAGTAAAAAATATATTGAAGTAAACGGCAGAAGCTTAAAAGGGGAAGTGCCGGGATTCGTGTTCCCGACAAGTGACCCGAATATGAATCTTCACGTAAGTAATATGCCGCTAAAAGGTGAGAATACATTACACTGTGTTATGGAATTTGCCAGAATGCCGGAAGAAATCGGTGCAAATCTAATGCAGTCGGTAAAACGTATTTTTTAAGAAACTTGTAGGAGTGATGTTTTGTGCAGGTAAAAACGGTAGTGAAAAAGGTTCTTCAAAAAGGACTTGTAAAACAATACAAAAAACAATTGCATAAACAGACGATTTCCTATGAAGAATATATTGCTAAATTGGAAGCGGATTATGTAAAGGAATTGGAAACAAGGACGGATTTTGACGAGAAGGCCGTACAGGTTTTGTTCTATCCCGAAATGGATAATACCTTTTCTGTGGATGGGATAGATGCAGAGTATTTGCTGTTTTCGCCAATGGATGGAGCTGTTTCCAAGCTGGCAAAAAGGGCAGTGCACCATTATTTTAAAGAAAATCCCGAATGTGATTTTTTGTATGGGGATGAAGACTCTGTAGATGCAGAAGGCAAACGCAAAAATCCGTATTGGAAGCCGGATTGGTCGCCTACGGAATATGTGGACAGTTTTTACATTTACGGCGTATTTGCTGTCAGAAAAAGTGCCGTCAGGGACGAGGATTTTCTGCGTTCCGGCAACTGGCTGAAAAATATAGTTTATCTTTGCGATAAGATATTGAAACGCCTTGGCGGATTTGAAAAAAGAAGCTGCGAAAACTCAAAAATCGGACATATTCCATATGTTTTGTTCCACCGAATGAATCATAATAAGCGTCCCAAGTGGCAAAAACTGACGACGGAATGGACAACGGATGATGCGGCAGAAAATTTGGTCTCTGTTGTAATCTTGTCAAAGGATAATTATCCGATAGTACGAAGTAATATCGAAACCCTTATGCACAACGAGAAAAAAACAGCTTACGAAATCATTCTCGTAGACAACGGAAGCTGTGACGAAACAAGAGAACTGTTAGAGTCCTATTGCGGGAAAAAGGAGATTACGTATATTTATGAAAAATGTGACTTTAATTTTTCCTATCTATGTAATGTAGGTGCAAAAGCGGCGAAAGGAAATTTTCTTCTTTTTATGAATGATGACGTGGAAGCATGTCAGAAAAATTTTATGGAAAGTATGCTGGCAGAAGCCTGTAAACCGTATGTGGGAGCCGTCGGTTGCAAATTATTGTATCCGGGTACGAATAAAATCCAGCACGCGGGCATTACAAATCTTGCCATCGGACCTATGCATAAATTGCAGTTTGAAAAAGATAACAAGGAACATTATTTTGGCAGAAACCGAAAGAAAATCAATACCATTGCGGTTACGGCAGCCTGTCTGATGATAGAAAAGGACAAGTTTTATGAGGTGGGAGGTTTCCCCGATGAACTGGCGGTTGCATACAATGATGTGGCACTGGGATTTGCCTTAGAAAAAGCAGGCTATTATAATGTTTGTTTAAATGACCTTAGTCTGTACCATCATGAATCCTTATCAAGGGGTTGTGATGACAGTATGGAGAAAACAGAAAGACTCTTGGCAGAACAGAAGAAGCTGTATGAAATGTATCCGGAGTTTTCTGGAGCTGACCCATATTACAGTGTAAGACTTGCCAAGGATATTTCCAATCAGAGGATGGAAATGAAACTTGTAGCCAATGAAGAAGCGTGGACAGCTAAGACGGCGGCGATTCCTTTAAAGAAAACAGAAATATATGATGAAAATAAAGCAGTTTTTGTTACAATAGAATGGATTTCTCAGGAAAATAATGGTATGATTATTTCCGGTTATACATTTGTTTCGGGACTTGATAATGCAACACTGGGCAGAGAATTGTGGCTGATACCGGAAAATGATTCCGACAGTTCGCAGCAGGTATATAAAATAAAGCTGAACAGATGCTTAAGGGAAGACGTTGCAAAAAATGTGCCTGACCAGATAAATGTAGAATTATGCGGTTTCAGTGTGGAAGCAGAAATGAAAGATGTGAAACCGGGGAAATACATAGTGTGGGTAGTGCAGAAAGAAAACATCGGCAGACTCAGATTATTTCGGAAAACAAATCGCAGTATTTTGATAGAATAAGGAAATGACTATGATAAACGAAAAAAATAATCAGATAAATTACAAAGAGGCTTATGAAGCAGAGCATAAAAGGTGTACGGATTTGTCTCGTAAAATTGCGGATTTGGAAGCAGCAAACGAGGATTTGACCTATAAGTTAAACCGAATATACAATAATAAGTTTTTTAAATTTACGAAACCCTTCAGGCGTTTTGCACATTTCCTTTTAAGACAGTGGAGACGCCTTAGAAACTGCGGCAATATAAAAGATGTAATTGCCAAGATTAAGAAAAAGAGAAAAGAAAGACAGATTCAGGAGCGTTACGGAACCAAGAGTTTTCCAAGCGTAGAAGAAGCCGAAAGACAGAAGAATGCTGTGTTTGACAGAAATGTAAAAATCAGTATTTTGGTTCCATTATATAACACACCGAAAGATTTTCTCAAAGAGATGATAGATTCGGTTGTAAATCAGACCTATCAGAATTGGGAACTTTGTCTGGCAGATGGTTCAGACAAGGAACACGCTTATGTGGGAGATATTTGTCAGGAGTATATAAAGAAACCCGGCGGAGAGAGAATCATTTACAAGAAGCTTTTAAAGAACGAAGGTATTTCAGGTAACACAAATGCCTGTTATGCAATGGCTACAGGGGAGTATATCGGGCTTTTTGACCATGATGATGTGCTTCATCCATGTGCACTTTACGAATATGTGAAGGTTATTAATGAAAAGGATGCTGACTACATCTACTGTGATGAAATCACCTTCAAAAATGGTGATTTAAATAAAATGGTGACTATGCATTTTAAACCGGATTATGCCATTGATAATTTACGTGCAAATAACTATATTTGTCACTTTAGCGTTTTTGCAAGAGATTTATTGGAAGGCACGGAATTGTTCCGCACCAAATTTGACGGAAGTCAGGACCACGATATGATACTGCGTCTCACCGATGCGGCAAAAAATGTGGTTCACGTTCCGAAAGCCCTCTATTACTGGCGTAGTCACGCCGGCAGTGTGGCATCCGGAATTGAAGCCAAAACTTATGCAATCAATGCGGCAAAAGGCGCTATTGCAGAACACTTAAGAAGTCACGGCTTTGATAATTTTGAAATTACAAGTACAAGGGCATTTGAAACGATTTTCAGAATCAGCTACGAAATTATCGGCACACCAAAGGTTTCCATTGTCATTGCCAATAAGGATCACGTGAAAGATTTGGAACGTTGTGTTTCTTCGATTTTGGAAAGAACCTCTGATATGAATTACGAAATTATCATTGTAGAGAATAACAGTGAAACAAAAGAAATTTTTGAATACTACGACAGTCTTAAAAAATATAAAAACATCAAGGTTGTGAAGTTTGAAGGCGAGTTCAATTATTCCGCAGTCAATAACCTGGGTGTAAGAAATGCGGACGGCGAATATATCTTACTACTCAATAATGATACACAGGTTATTTCCATTAACTGGATTGAAGAACTTTTAATGTTTGCCCAGAGAGAAGATGTAGGTGCTGTAGGTGCAAAGCTTTACTATGAGGACAAGACGGTTCAGCACGCAGGCGTTGTACTACAGCTTGGCGCACACAGAACCGCAGGACACATTCATTGCAGACAGGGCAGAGACAGTATTGGCTATATGGGTAAATTGTGTTATGCTCAGAATGTATCAGCCGTTACAGCAGCTTGTTTACTTGTAAGCAAGGAAAAATACGAAGAAGTGGGCGGTCTTGACGAAAACTTCAGAGTTGCTTTAAATGATGTGGATTTCTGTTTGAAACTGAGAGAAAAAGGATATTTGAATATCTTTACTCCATATAGCGAGCTTTATCATTATGAGTCCATATCCAGAGGCTCAGACTTAGAGGGTGCAAATCTTGCCCGTCTTGATAAAGAAGCTGAGGACTTCAAGCAGAAGTGGAAGGAAGTATTGGATAAAGGCGATCCATATTATAATCCAAATTTTTCTTTAGATAACAATGACTATTCTTTAAAAATGAGTTATAATGATTAACGGAAAAAGAATGGTTCAATGAGATATTTTTAGGAGGTAACATAAATGAGTTACATGGAACAATTTAATTTTTGGGTAGAAGATTCATATTTTGATGAAGAAACAAAAAAAGAACTTCTTGCTATTAAAGACAATGAAAAAGAAATTGAAGACCGTTTCTACAAAGAACTGGAATTCGGTACAGGCGGACTTCGTGGTGTTATCGGTGCAGGTACAAACCGTATGAACATCTACACAGTCAGAAAAGCAACACAGGGTCTTGCTAACTACATCTTAAAACAGGGCGGCGCTGATAAAGGAATTGCCATTGCATACGATTCAAGACGTATGTCACCTGAATTTGCAGATGAAGCAGCACTTTGTATGGCAGCTAACGGAATCAAGGCATATGTTTTTGATGCTTTAAGACCAACACCTGAATTGTCTTTTGCAATTCGTAAATTAGGTTGTATTTCAGGTATCGTAGTAACAGCCAGCCACAACCCACCGGAATATAACGGATACAAAGTATACTGGGAAGACGGCGCACAGGTTACTGCACCAAAGGATAAAGAAATCATTACAGAAGTTAAGAACGTAACAGATTACCACACAGTAAAGACAATGGACAAGGAAGAAGCAATGAAAGCCGGTCTTTACAATGTAATCGGTAAAGAAATCGACGATGCTTATATGGTGGAACTTAAAAAACAGATTATCCATCCTGAAGTTATCGAAGAAGTTGCTAATGATATTAAAATTGTATACTCACCATTTAACGGTACAGGTAATGTTCCTGTAAGAAGAATCCTTTCAGAACTTGGATTTAAAAACGTATATGTAGTAAAAGAACAGGAAATGCCGGACCCGAACTTTACAACACTGGCTTATCCAAACCCTGAAGACCCGGCTGCTTTCACATTAGCTCTTAAACTTGCGAAAGAAGTGGATGCAGATGTTGTACTTGCTACAGACCCGGATGCAGACCGTCTCGGTATTTATGCAAAGGATGCTAAAACAGGCGAATATGTACCATTTACAGGTAATATGTCAGGTATGCTTATCGCAGAATACATTATGCGTGAAAGAAAGGCAACAGATACAATGCCTGAAAATCCGGCACTTGTTAAAACAATCGTTACAACAAACCTTGCAGACCAGATGACAAAAGAATACGGCGTAAAACTTATCGAAGTTTTAACAGGCTTTAAATTCATCGGTGAACAGATTAAATTATTTGAACAGACGGGCTCTAACAACTATGTATTCGGTTTGGAAGAAAGCTATGGCTGTCTTGCAGGTACACACGCAAGAGATAAAGACGCTGTCGTAGCAGTTATGTGTCTTTGCGAAGTGGCAGCATGGTGTAAAAAACAGGGCATCACTCTCTGGGATCAGATGATTAACTTATATGAAAAATACGGATACTTCAAAGAAGACCAGTATGCCATTACATTAAAGGGTATCGAAGGTTCAAAACAGATTGAAGAAATGATGAACAAGCTTCGCTCTAACCCTCCAAAACAGTTTGGTGATTTAAAGGTTGTAGAATTCCGCGATTACAAATCAGGCAAAACTATCAACAATGAAACAGGCGCTGAAGGTGTAACAGGTCTTCCGGAATCGAACGTATTATACTTTGATTTAACAAACGATTCATGGTGTTGTGCACGTCCTTCAGGTACAGAACCGAAAATCAAATTCTATATGGGCGTTAAAGGTGAAAACTTAGAAGACGCAGAAGCTAAAGTAGAAAAATTAACAGAAGACCTGAAAGCGCAGTTATAAGAAAAACTAAAAAGTATGTATTAGGCAGTCGTCCAGATTCTGGGCGACTGCTTGGTATAGAAAGGAATTGTCCGTATGTCAAAAAATCTTACAAAAGTAATACGCTATTTTAAGAAAAACGGTATTATGAACACTTTTTATGCGGTTATTGAGCGCGTCTTTTTGGCATACCATAAAAACTATACCTACATCGCTCCGTCTGAAGAAAAACTCGATGATCAGCGTAAAACAGTTTTTTCGGAACCCATTTTATTCAGCATTGTAGTTCCGACTTACGAAACAAAAGAAACGCACTTGAGAGAAATGATAGAGTCGGTGATTTCCCAGACTTATGGTCATTGGGAACTGATTTTGGCAGACGCAAGCAGTAGTACACAGGTAAAAAATGTAGTAGAAACCTATCGGGATGAAAGAATTGTATACAAAAAACTTGCAAAAAATGCCGGTATTTCCGAAAATACCAACGAAGGCATATTAGCGGCAAAAGGCGAGTATATTGCTCTTTTGGACCACGATGATTTGTTGACACCGGATGCTTTATACGAAATGGTATCTGTGATTGAGAATGAAAAAAATGCAGGAAAAATTGCAAAAGTCATTTTTTCTGATGAAGATAAATGTAACAGTGACGCAAGCAGATTTTTTGCTCCGCACTTTAAAATGGGATATAATAAGGAACTCTTGTTTACAAACAACTACATCTGCCATTTTCTTGTTTGCAGGGCAGAGCTTATGAAAGAATTGCTCCTTAGAAAAGAGTTTGACGGGGCGCAGGACTTTGATTTTGTGTTGCGTGCGACGAGTTATGTAAACAAAGAGAAGGAGAATGGCGAACAGGTATCCATCTGTCATATTCCGAAGGTTTTATATCACTGGCGTTGCCACGAAAATTCCACGGCGGAAAATCCTGAGAGTAAAATGTATGCCTATGAAGCCGGGAAAAGAGCGGTTTTGGCGGCTTTTAAGGAACTTGGCAGAAATATAAAGGTCATACACGGAAAACACCTTGGTTTTTATCAGCCAAAGGTAGACGCAAAGGAAGAACTTTTGTCAGCAGATGAAAAAATAGGATGCATAGGGGGAGCCGTTTATAAAGGAAATAAAGTGATAGGCGGTGCTATGGATGAAAAGGGGAATGTTTTATACAAAGGTTTACATAAGAAATTTGAGGGCTATATGAACAGAGCGCATCTTATGCAAAGTGCATATGCGGTGGATATCCGAAATATTGTGGTATGTGAAAAACTGGAGCCTGTTTTAGCGGAAACCTTAGATGCTTGTAAAATAAGTAACAATCCGGATTATGTAAAAGCTTCCTTGGAATTTTGTGAGAAAATTAAGAATATGGGATATGAAATCATCTATTGGGAACCATAAAGGAGTAGAAAATGACAAAGGATAATGTTATAAAAAGCACGGTTGTCATACCGAATTATAACGGAATTTCATATATAAAAAACTGTCTGGATTCTTTGCTTGAGGAACAGAAAAATACTGCATTTGATATAATTGTGGTGGACAATCATTCTACAGACGGAAGCCTTGAATTGATTCAAAGCGGTTATTCACAGGTGAAGGTTATTGCATTTGAAGAAAATACAGGCTTTTGCAAGGCTGTGAATGCAGGAATCGAGGCTGCAAAGACCGAGTATGTTATTTTATTAAATAATGATACTACAGTGGAAAACGGTTTTGTGTCGGCGCTTGAGAAGACTTTAGAAAAAGATGAGAGAACATTTTCCGTGGGAGCCAAGATGGTGGATATGAAAAATCCTTCTGTAATTGATGATGCGGGAGACTTTTATTGTGCGCTTGGCTGGGCTTTTGCAAGAGGCTGCGGGAAACCGGCAGAAAAATATGACAAGGTAAAGGAAGTTTTTTCTGCCTGCGCGGGGGCTGCAATTTATAAAAAAAGCGTACTGGATGAAATCGGTTTGTTTGACGAACTGCATTTTGCCTATCTGGAAGATTTGGACATTGGATACAGAGCGAAAATTTATGGCTATCGCAATTATTTTGCACCGGATGCAGTAGTGCATCATGCGGGAAGTGCTTCATCGGGCTCAAGACACAATGCCTTTAAGGTGGATTTATCGTCCAAAAACAGTGTCTATGTTATCTATAAAAATATGCCGCTGTTACAGCAACTTATCAATTTGCCGTTTTTTATAATAGGCTATTTGATAAAATGGCTGTTCTTTTTAAGAAAAGGTCTCGGTAAAAATTATGCCTGCGGTGTCCTTGACGGAATTAGGAGAAACTGGAGTAATGAGGCGGGAAAACATAAAATAAAGTTCAAATGGTCAAACCTTTTTCACTATCTTTGTATTCAGTTAGAACTATGGAAAGGCTTGTTTTTGCGCATATATTACTAAAATGTTACAAGATAATTAAGAGGTTCTTAAGAAATAAAAGTCAGTTTTGGGTTGTGCTTTTTTAGATAATATTGTAAAATATTAGATAGTGCATAAGAAGGTGTAATATGATTAAGGACAATCAAAAGTATTTTAACCGATTACAAGTGCTCTTAGATGCAGCAATTGTAGCAATTTCTTATATTTTGGCCTGGTTTATAAAGTTCCGCATCCTTGATTCTACAGGTGGTGCACTGTCTATGGGACAGTACTTCAGGATGCTTTACTTAGTTGTGCCGGGATATTTGATATTGTATTCAATGTTTCATTTGTACACCTCCAAAAGGGATACGAAATCCAAGTATGAGATAAGCAGTATTGTTATGGCGAATGCCGTGGGAATCGGCTGTTTTATGATTGTGCAGTATATGTTAAAGCAGATGCACTTTTCCCGAGAAATGCTTCTTATTTTTGCGATTGGAAATACTCTTTTTATGGTGCTTAGCCGAAGTGTGATTCATCACATTCTTCGTTCGTTAAGGAAAAAGGGATACAATCTGAAACATATGATTCTGGTGGGATATTCCAGAGCCGGAGAAGAATATATTGACCGTATTATGGCAAATCCGCAATGGGGATATGTTGTATGCGGAATTTTGGATGATAAAGTTCCGAGGGGAACAACCTATAAGGGTGTAAAGGTTTTGGGAGAAATCGATAATCTGCTCATTATTTTACCGGAAAACCGTATGGATGAAATTGCCATTACGTTATCCCTTGCAGATTATGACAGACTGGAACAAATCGTTGACTGGTGTGAGAAATCCGGTGTGCATACAAAATTTATTCCGGATTATAATAGTTTAATACCGAGTAAGCCTTATACAGAGGATATTCTGGGATTGCCGGTTATTAATATAAGATATGTACCGCTTACCAATACCGTAAATTGGTGGTTGAAGCGTATTATAGATATTGTGGGTGCTCTTGCGGCTATTGTGATTTCGTCGCCTGTGATGATAGGGGCGGCAATTGCGGTAAAATGTACAAGCAAGGGACCGGTTATTTTTAAACAAGAGAGAATAGGTTTACATAATGAACCGTTCAAAATGTACAAATTCCGTTCTATGGTTCAGCAGACGGATGAGGAAGAGAAAAAAGGTTGGACGGTAAAAGATGATCCAAGAGTTACAAAAGTCGGAGCAGTTCTAAGAAGGACAAGCTTAGATGAATTGCCCCAGCTTTTTAACATATTAAAGGGTGATATGAGTCTTGTGGGACCCCGCCCTGAAAGACCTCAGTTCGTGGAAAAATTCAAAGAAGAAATTCCACGATATATGATCAAGCATCAGGTAAGACCGGGCCTTACGGGCTGGGCGCAGGTGAATGGTTACAGAGGTGATACGTCAATTCGAAAACGAGTAGAATATGACATTTATTACATTGAGAACTGGACACTGGGTATGGATATTAAAATTTTATTTATGACCCTGTTTACAGGTTTCATCAACAAAAATGCTTATTAACAAAGGTTGGGAGAAAGTATGGCAAAGGAACAAACAACACAGAAAAAAAGAACAAAAGGTTCTAAAAGTAAAAAGAAAATCCTTTTACTTGCACTTGAAGTTTTGGTTTTAGTAGCAGCAATTTGTATTTTGGTAATCGTAATGAAGTTTGAAAGAACGAATACCCGTGTTAATATTGATGAAGAACAATTGGATATTCACGTAGATGTTGCTGATAATGAATCAATGAAAGGCTTTAGAAATATCGCCCTCTTTGGTGTAGACTCTACTACCGGTGAATTGGAAAGTAAAACAAGAAGTGATACAATTATTATTGCATCCATTAACGAAGAAACAAAAGAAGTTAAGTTAGTATCCGTATATCGAGATTCATTTTTAGGCTTGGCTGATGAAACTGAAGCTAAAAAAGAAACATATACAAAATGTAATGCGGCATATCAGAAGGGCGGTCCTGAACAGGCAATCAAAATGTTAAATACAAACCTTGATATGGATATTACAGATTTTGTTACAGTAGGTTTCAAAGGGCTTAAAGATGTAGTAGATGCACTCGGTGGTGTGGAAATTGAAATTACACAGGGTGAAATTTCTCATTTAAATAACTATCAGTATTCTATGGCTGAAGATATGAAGATTGAATATACACCGGTAAAAGAACCGGGCGTACAGACACTTAATGGTTTACAGACAGTGGCTTATTGCCGTATCCGTCAGATTGGTAACGATTTCCAGCGTACAGAAAGACAGAGAACAGTACTTACACAGATTTCAGAAAAAGCAAAAACAATGAGTACTTCTCAGCTTTCAACAATCGCAGAATCTGCATTTGAAGAAGTTTATACATCTTTGGAATTACAGGAAATCCTTGATTTAATTAAGGTTATTGATGAATACGAAATTGTGGATTCAACAGGTTTCCCACAGATGGATATGTTGACAACCGGTACAATCGGTTCACACGGAAGTTGTGTTGTTCCGCTTGACCTTGCAGAAAGTGTTGCATGGTTACATGAATATCTCTTTGATGAAGAAGGTTATGAAGTAACAGAACGTGTACAGAGAAATAGTGACAGAATTGATGCAGAAACAGGTAAATATTTACAATAATCACTAAATAGTATAAGGCGATAGGGTCCGGAACTTCCGGACCTTATTTGCTTATAAATCAGGAGACAATAGAATGGTTGATTTGGTAATTCCGGTATATAAACCGAAGGATGAGTTTGCCCAGCTTTTATATAAAATAAAAAAGCAGACAGTGCCTGTTCATAAAATCATTCTGATGAATACCGAAAAGGAATATTGGGATGAATTTATAGGAAAGCATAGTGAAATTGAAACGTATGATAATCTGGAAATTCATCATATTTCAAGAGAAGAATTTGACCACGGGAATACAAGAAATAAAGGAATTTCTTATTCAGATGCGGAATATATTCTTTTGATGACTCAGGATGCCTTGCCGGAAAATGAATTTCTTGTAGAAAAACTGCTTCAAAGCTTTGAAAATGAAGGGGTGGCACTGGCTTATGCGAGACAGCTTCCGAGAGAAGAATGCAGGGAAGCGGAGAAATTTACGAGAAGCTTCAATTATCCGCAGGAATCGGTAATGAAATCAGAGAAAGATATAGAAAAACTCGGAATTAAGGCTTTTTTCTGTTCTGATGTATGTGCCATGTATAAAAGGGAAATATTCGAGAAACTCGGTGGTTTTATCAAGAAGGCGATTTTTAATGAAGATTCGATTTTTGCAGGCGGTGCCATAAAGAAGGGCTACATCATTGCGTACAATGCAGAGGCGAGAGTAATTCATTCCCATAACTATGGCAATATGGAACAGTTTCGTAGAAATTTTGACTTGGGCGTTTCACAGAAACAGCATCCAGAGGTGTTTGAAGGCATTAAATCAGAATCGGAAGGTATCCGGCTTGTAAAGAAAACAATAGTGCATTTGTGGAATAATAAATGTAAGATGCAGATTTTACCGATGATAGTGCAAAGCGGATTTAAGTTTTTGGGGTATAAGTTTGGGAAAAATTACACTAAACTTCCAAAAAGCTTTGTGATAAAATGTTCTATGAATAAATCATATTGGCAGTAATCGGAGGGTAACACAGTGTGCGGAATTGTAGGTTATATCGGAAATAGTCAGGCAGCACCTATTATATTGGATGGTTTGTCAAAGCTGGAATACAGAGGATATGATTCGGCAGGTATGGCGATTTTTGACGGACAGAGAATTAACATTGAAAAGTCGGTAGGACGACTTGCGGTCCTTGAGAATCTGACTCACGGCGGAGAGACTATGCCGGGATGTAGCGGCATCGGTCATACAAGATGGGCAACTCACGGAGCGCCAAACGATGTGAATTCCCATCCTCACTACAATGCGAAAGAAACCATTGCGGTTGTGCACAACGGAATTATTGAAAATTATATCTATTTAAGAAATAAATTGATAAAAAGAGGCTATGAGTTTAAATCGGAAACCGATACGGAAGTCATTGCCCATATGCTGGATTATTATTATACAGGGAATCCACTCGAGACAATCACAAAGGTATTGCATCGTGTGGAAGGCTCCTATGCATTCGGAATTATGTTTGCAGACCATCCGGGCGAAATTTTTGCGGCAAGAAAGGGAAGTCCTTTGATTGTCGGACAGAATAAGGACGGATGCTTTATTGCATCGGATGTTCCGGCTATTTTGAAATACACAAGAAAAGTGTATTATATTAATGATTATGAAGTGGTCAGACTACGTGCGGACCATATGCATTTTTATACGGTGGATGAAGAAGAAATCGAAAAAGAAGCCGTAAATATTGAGTGGGATGCCAATGCGGCAGAAAAAGGCGGTTATGAGCATTTTATGTTAAAGGAAATGTATGAACAGCCAAAGACTGTTGCTGATACCCTCAGTCCGAGAATTAAAGGCAATGATATCGAGATTGAAGAACTCGGTATGACGGATGAGGAATTAAAAGAAATTAAGAAAATGTTTATCGTAGCCTGTGGTAGTGCTTATCACGCGGGAGTTACAGCAAAATATGTAATAGAGGGACTTGCGAGAATTCCGGTGGAAGTGGATTTGGCGAGTGAATTCCGCTATAGAAACCCGATTTTGGAAGAAGGAACTATGGTGGTGGTTATCAGCCAGTCCGGTGAAACGGCAGATACTCTGGAAGCGCTTCGTCAGGCAAAACAGAGAGGCTTTAAGGTACTTGGAATTGTCAATGTAGTGGGAAGCTCCATTGCAAGAGAGGCAGATAACGTTATGTATACGTGGGCAGGACCTGAAATAGCGGTAGCTACAACCAAGGCTTATTCAGCCCAGCTTACAGCGATGTATTTACTTGCTATGAAACTTGGAAAGGTAAGGAACACCATTTCTGAGAGCGATTTTCATAGTATGCTGGAAGATTTGAAAAGACTTCCGGACCAGATTGAAATGCTTTTAAGTCATAAAGTAAAATTGCAGAAGTTTGCAAACAGATATATCGGTGCAAAAGATGTTTTCTTTATTGGAAGAGGGATTGATTATGCGATTTCTCTGGAAGGTTCCCTGAAATTAAAGGAAATTTCTTATATTCACTCAGAGGCCTATGCGGCAGGTGAATTAAAGCACGGAACCATTTCGTTAATTGAGGAAGGTACCTTGGTTGCAGCGGTTTCCACGCAGCCGGGTCTTTTTGCAAAAACCATCAGCAATATGGTGGAAGTAAAGGCC
>ERZ1032130.53-NODE-53-length-36040-cov-5.593775_pt1 | contig 36040 bp, 32 predicted proteins | sample MGYA00517879_ERZ1032130 | MGnify/ENA primary metagenome ERZ1032130 (study PRJEB33719, sample SAMN04262597) | wastewater metagenome | biome: rural village; feature: animal feces; material: feces | host: Bos taurus | place: El Salvador | collected 2012-01-31 ...
CAGAGCAAACCAGCAGGTACATGTATTCTCTGATACAGAGAAGGGTACCAAAGAAGGTGAAGATACTGTTTTAAATATGGAAGAAGCAGAAAAGTACGTTGGGGAAGAGTTATTTGCTCAGTTAAATGACGAAATTGAACTTCTCGACGGTGCCAGTGCAGAATTTGATCAGGAACAGGTAGATAAGGGCTTACTTTCACCGGTATTTTTTGGCTCTGCCTTAACAAACTTTGGTGTTGAAATTTTCTTAAAACATTTCTTAAAGATGACTTCTTCACCACTTCCAAGAAAAGCAGATATCGGTATCATTGATCCAATGGAAGAAGAGTTTTCTGCCTTTGTATTTAAGATTCAGGCCAATATGAATAAGGCTCACCGTGACCGAATTGCATTTATGCGTATCTGTTCCGGAAGATTTGATGCTGGCATGGAAGTTTACCACGTACAGGAGGGCAAGAAGCAGAGATTGTCCCAGCCGCAGCAGCTGATGGCCCAGGATAGAAAGATCGTGGAGGAAGCATATGCCGGAGATATTATCGGTGTATTTGATCCGGGCATCTATTCTATCGGTGATACCATCTGTATGCCGGGAAAAAAATTCCAGTATGAAGGGATTCCTACCTTTGCACCGGAACATTTTGCCAGAGTGCGCCAGATCGACACTATGAAGCGTAAACAGTTCGTCAAAGGAATTGAACAGATCGCACAGGAAGGTGCCATCCAGATTTTCCAGGAATTTAACAGCGGTATGGAAGAGGTGATCGTTGGAGTGGTTGGTGTTCTGCAGTTTGATGTATTAAAATTCCGTATGGAAAATGAATACAATGTAGATATCCGGTTAGAAGAGCTTCCGTACGAACATATTCGCTGGATTGAAAATGAAGACATTGATGTAATGAAGATTACCGGTACATCCGACATGAAACGAATTAAGGATATGAAGGGAAATCCATTGCTTCTGTTTATCAACAGCTGGAGTGTTGGCATGACCTTGGATCGTAACGAAGGGCTCATTCTTTCTGAATTCGGCAGAAACTAAAGAAAAGACTTTGCATTTTGCCCTATTGTTGGTATAATGTAGCGTAGAAAGATTGTAAAGATTTCACGCATGAAAAAATGTTTGAAATTTTTACATATAAATCGTTGGAATATAACGGAGGTTTATATAATGGAAAGAGACGAATTACGTAAAGGCTATACAATTTACGAAGATAAAGACGGCAATACAGTTCAGATTGCAGAAGATGTTATCGCATCCATCGCAGCCATGAGCATGAAAGACATCAAGGGTGTCTATGCAGTTGGTTCCGGAATGAAAAACGGAATTATGGAAAAGCTTGGATGGGAAGATCTTGCAAAGGGTGTGACTGTAGAAGTATTAGAAGACGGTGTTATTGTTGATGTTGTGATTACAGTGAATTTCGACAAGAAGATCATGGAAGTATCCAAAGAGATTCAGGATAAGATTCAGACAACGATCAAGGATATGACAGACATGGACGTGATCGCAGTCAACGTACGCGTTGCAGGGGTAAATGAAGCACCAGAAGCATAGGCTGCAAACAGGAATTTATGAGGGGTGTCATTTTGACATCCCTATTTTAAAATAGAAAAATTCCTGCGAAAAGAGCAGGTGAACTTAAGGAGAATGTAATGAAACGTAGAGAACTTAGAGAACGCATTTTTGAAATTCTCTTCCGTGTAGAATTTATGAATGAAAACGATATGGAAGAGCAGATGGAACTGTTTTTCCAGGATTTGGCGGAAGCAAAGCCATCAGATGTGGACTATATTAAAAATAAGTATTTAGCAGTTCGTGAAAAAATGCCGGTAATCGACATCACCATTGATGAAAAATCCAAGGGCTGGAAAACAAGCCGTATGGGTAAGGTGGAACTGACAATTTTAAGACTTGCAGTTTATGAAATGTTATTTGATGAAGACGTTCCGGCAACGGTAGCCATCAACGAAGCAGTAGAAATCGCAAAAAAATTCGGAGGCGATGACACACCGGCTTTTGTCAACGGTGTTCTTGCAAAAATAATCGCAATCTAAATAAGGATAGTTTATGAGACAAAATGTTTACAGTGTTGGACAGCTGAATACGTATATTAAAAATATGTTTGGGCAGGATTATCTGTTGAATCGTCTGTATGTGAAGGGCGAAGTGTCCAACTGTAAATATCACACTTCAGGACATATTTATTTTTCTCTGAAAGATGAAACGGGAGCCATTGCCTGTGTCATGTTTGCGGCCCAGAGAAGCAATATGAAGTTTCGTTTAAGTGAAGGCCAGAGAGTCATTGTCCTTGGAAGTGTGCGGGTATACGAAAGAGATGGAAAATATCAGCTTTATGCCAGCGAGATTCTGCAAGATGGCATAGGGCTGCTTTATGAGCGTTTTCAGGCACTGAAAAAGGAACTGGAAGAGATGGGCATGTTTGCCCCGGAATATAAAAAGCAAATTCCGGCATACGCTAAAAAGGTAGGGATTGTCACTGCACCTACAGGGGCAGCCATTCGGGATATTATGAACATTTCCAGGCGAAGGAACCCCTATGTACAGCTGATCCTGTATCCGGCACTGGTGCAGGGTGAGATGGCGGCGCCAAGTATTGTGCGAGGCATTGAAGCACTGGATCGAATGGGACTGGATGTGATCATTGTAGGCCGTGGCGGTGGTTCCATGGAGGATTTATGGGCATTTAATGAAGAAGAAGTGGCAAGAGCAATCTTTCATTGTCAGACACCGGTAATTTCCGCCGTGGGACATGAGACAGATACCACCATTGCAGATTATGTGGCGGATTTGCGGGCACCGACACCTTCAGCAGCAGCAGAACTGGCAGTTTATAATATTCGCCAGGTGTTGGATAAACAGGAAGCTTATAGAATACGTATGAATCAGATCATGACGGGAAAGGTGCGTTTTCTGTGGAAAGAATTGGAAACCTATGAGCTTCGCCTCAAGGCCTTAAGTCCGGCACAGCAATTGCTTGAAAAACGTACGCTGGCTGCCGATCTGGCAAACCAGCTGGAATTAAGTATGAAAAACAACCTGCGGGAAAAGAGATTTTTACTGCAGATGTATATAGAGAAGTTAAATGGTTTATCACCGTTAAAAAAATTAAATCAGGGCTATTCCTTTGTGGCAGATACGGTCGGATGTGCAGTAACCTCCATTAAAGATGTGAAGGAGTCCGATGAGCTGACCATTCATGTAACAGATGGTGAAATCAAAGCAACGGTAAAAGAAACGAAGGGAATGATCAGGGTATGACACTGGAAAAAGCATTTGAAGAATTAGAAATGATCATCGAGAAAATGAACGATCGCGAAGTATCTCTGGATGATTCTTTTGCCCTTTATACAGAAGGGACAAAACTGTTAAAATATTGCAGCGAGCAGCTGGATACGGTAGAAAAAAAGATGCTCGTATTAAGTGAGGAAGGTGAACTTCATGAATTTTAAAGAACAGATGACAGCCAAAGTGATTGAAATTGAGAAAATCATAAAAGCTTATATGCCAAAGGAAGAAGGTCCACAGAAACTGATCATGGAAGCAATGAACTATTCCGTTACAGTTGGGGGAAAACGTCTGCGTCCAATGCTGATGCAGGAAACCTTTCGGTTATTTGGCGGTGAAGGTGATGTGATCGAGCCGTTTATGGCGGCCCAGGAAATGATTCACACCTACTCATTGGTACATGATGATCTTCCGGCTATGGATAATGATGAATATCGCCGGGGAAAAAAGACTACCTGGGTAGCTTACGGGGAAGATATGGCAGTCCTCGCAGGAGATGGTCTGTTAAACTATGCATTTGAAACGGCGCTTAAGGCATTTGGAAAAGCAGATGCGTTAAAAGTTGCAGAAGCATTAAAAATTCTGGCAGGAAAGGCCGGGATTTATGGCATGATCGGCGGTCAGGTCGTGGATGTCATGTCTGAAGAAAAGAAAATTGATATGGAAACCTTGCTTTTCATTCATCGCAATAAGACCAGCGCGCTCATTCAAAGCTCCATGATGATCGGTGCAGTGCTTGCAGGTGCATCTAAAGAAGATGTGGAAAAGATTGAAAAAATCGGCGAAGACATCGGGCTTGCCTTCCAGATACAGGATGATATTTTAGATGTGACCAGCTCTCTGGAGGTTCTTGGAAAGCCGGTGCACAGTGATGAAAAGAATGAAAAGACCACATATATTACCTTAGAGGGACTTGAAAAATCCAGAAAAGATGTGGAGGAAATCTCCCACAGAGCCATTGATGGCTTAAGATCATTTGAGAGGGAAAATCAGTTTTTGAATGAGCTGGTAGAAATGTTAATACATAGAGAAAAGTAAGGAAACTGCTATGGTATTAGAAAAGATTAATGAAGTCAATGATATTAAAAATTTAAGCGTGGAAGAGCTGGAGATTTTATCAGAAGAAATTAGAGAATTTCTCATTGAAAAAATCAGTGTGACCGGGGGGCATCTGGCATCTAATCTGGGTGTTGTAGAGCTTACCATGGCACTGCATTTAAGTTTTGAGCTTCCTGCAGATAAAATTGTCTGGGATGTTGGGCATCAGGCCTATACCCATAAAATTCTTACCGGACGTAAGACCGGTTTTGATGAGCTGCGTAAATATGGCGGCATGAGTGGATTCCCGAAGAGAAAAGAAAGTGATTGTGATGCATTTGACACAGGCCACAGTTCTACTTCTATATCTGCGGCTATGGGACTTGTGAAGGCACGGGATCTGCTGGGTGAAAAACATCATGTGGTGGCAGTCATTGGAGATGGTGCACTTACCGGCGGTATGGCATATGAAGCATTAAACAATGCTTCCCATCTGAAAAAGAATTTCATCATTGTATTAAACGATAACAAAATGTCCATTTCAGAAAATCTGGGTGGTATGTCAAAATATTTAAATTCCATCAGAACAGCAGATTTTTATACCGGTTTAAAAAGCGGTGTGGAAAACACGCTGATTCATATGGGAGGAGCGAAGGTTGCAGAAGGGTTGAAACGTACCAAAGACGGTATCAAGCAGTGGTTTGTACCGGGAATGCTCTTTGAAAACATGGGGATTAAGTATCTTGGACCGGTAGATGGTCATGATATTGATGCAATGCGAAGAGTTTTTAATGAAGCGAAACGCGTCAAGGGAGCGGTTCTTGTTCACGTGCTGACAAAGAAGGGCTGCGGATATGAACCGGCAGAGAAAAATCCGTCCAAGTTTCATGGTACAGAACCGTTTGTGATTGAAACGGGACTGGCAAAGAAAAAGAAAGAAAAGCCAAATTATACCGATGTATTTTCCGCTGCACTTTGTAAGCTTGCAAAAAAAGATGAGAATGTGGTTGCAATTACAGCAGCCATGCCGGATGGGACAGGACTGAAAAAATTTGGAACTCTTTATCCGGAGAGATTTTTTGACGTTGGAATCGCCGAGGAACATGCGGTGACTTTTGCGGCAGGTCTGGCAGCCGGAGGTATGACACCGGTGGTTGCAGTGTATTCTTCCTTCCTGCAAAGAGCCTACGACCAGATTGTACATGATGTCTGTATTCAGAATTTGCATGTGGTATTTGCAATTGACCGGGCAGGTCTGGTAGGAAGTGACGGAGAGACCCATCAGGGAATTTTCGATCTGTCATTTCTTGCAGGTATTCCAAATCTTTGCATCATGGCGCCAAAAAATAAGCAGGAATTATATTCCATGCTGAAATTTGCTTTAAAATATGATGGGCCGATTGCAATCCGTTATCCTAGAGGACAGGCTTATGAGGGGCTGGAGGGCTTCCGGGAAAAAATTGTCTACGGAAAAGCGGAAGTGTTATACAAAGAGCAGGATATTGCCCTGCTGGCAGTTGGCAGTATGGTAAAGGTTGCAGAAGAAGTGCGTGAAGCCTTAAAGGAAAAAGGTCTGAACTGCACCCTCATCAATGCACGTTTTGTAAAAGAATTTGATAAAGAGCTGATAATGGAGCTGGCGGCAGATCATAATCTTCTGGTGACTATGGAAGAAAACGTGGCAACCGGCGGTTTTGGTGAACGGGTGGTTGATTATGTATATACAAACCACATTGATCTGGAAGTGGAAAAGGTTTCCCTGCCGGACATGTATGTGGAGCATGGCAATGTAAACATTCTCTACAAAGATGCAAAAATAGATGCAGATTCCGTGACAGAGCGTGTTTTGGCGGCAATGGAAAAAATATAAGAGGAAAAGAATGAAAGAACGTTTAGATGTATTGCTGGTCGGCAGAGGACTGGCACAGTCAAGAGAAAAAGCAAAAGCGATCATTATGTCAGGAAATGTATTTGTAGAAGGCCAGAGGGAAGATAAGGCCGGAACCATGTTTCCTGACACTGTGAATATTGAAGTGAAGGGATATGTCCAAAAGTATGTCAGCCGCGGCGGATTGAAGCTGGAAAAAGCCATGGAGCATTTTGATGTATCCTTAAAAGATAAAGTCTGCATGGATGTAGGATCTTCTACCGGCGGATTTACAGACTGTATGCTTCAAAATGGTGCGTGTAAGGTTTATGCGGTAGATGTAGGACACGGACAGCTGGACTGGAAGCTTCGCAATGATCCGAGAGTGGTCTGCATGGAGCGTACCAATATCCGCTATGTAACACCGGCGGATTTACAGGAGCCTCCTGCATTTGTTTCCATTGACGTTGCATTTATTTCCCTGACAAAGGTTTTGGAACCGGTGAAAAATGTGATGACGGAGGACGGGCAGATTGTCTGTCTGATCAAACCGCAGTTTGAGGCCGGCAGAGAAAAGGTTGGAAAAAAAGGCGTTGTGCGGGATAAGAGTGTCCATTTGGAAGTCATTGAAATGGTAATTTTATACGCACAGTCCTTGGGATTTGAAATTAAAAATCTGGAATTTTCTCCGATCAAAGGACCGGAAGGGAATATTGAATATCTGCTGCATTTACAGAACAATGGTCAGGGAATTGCAGAACATGTAGACCCGAAAAGCATTGTGGAAGAGGCACATAAAACACTAAGCTAGAGGCATCTTATGAATACATTTTATATCATTACCAATCATCACAAGGATGAAAAGCTGGAAGTGACAAGACAAATCCAGGAATATCTGGAAAAACACGGAAAAACATGCTTTATCCAGAGGGAAGCAAAAAGCGGAGCGGATGAGGCAGACTATAAATTTACAAACGCAGCAGAAATTCCGGAAAACGTGGAATGTGTGCTGGTTCTTGGGGGCGATGGAACGCTGATCCAGGCTGCCAGAGATACCATTAAACGCAACATTCCGTTGTTAGGCTTTAATTTCGGTACGCTGGGATTTCTTGCTGAAATCGAAAAAGAAAATATGTATACAGCACTGGATAAGCTGATGAATGATGAGTTTTATTTAGAGTCCAGAATGATGCTGACAGGTACTGTTTACCGTAATGGACAGCCGGTGACTACAGACATTGCGTTAAACGATATTGTATTGAACAGAAGCGGGGCACTGCGTACGATCAATTATGAAATTTACGTAAATGGTGACTTTTTATACTCCTGCCCGGCTGACGGAATCATTATTTCAACACCAACAGGATCGACGGGATATAATCTATCTGCCAGAGGGCCGATTGTGTCGCCAAGCTCGTCCATGATCTTAATTACACCGATCTGCTCCCACAGTTTAACATCCAGCAGTATTGTATTATCTGCGGAGGATCAGGTGACGGTTAAGATGGGACCGGGAAGAAAAAATGCAAATGAAGCCGCAGTGGTAACGTTTGACGGCGCTCACTCAGCCAACTTGATTATCGGAGATTATGTGGAAATAACACAGGCGAAAGAAGTTACAAGACTCGTAAAAATCAGCAAAAAAAGTTTTGTAGAAACTGTAAGAAAGAAGATGCAGGCATGAAAGAAAAGCGACAGGAAGCGATTTTAGAGCTGGTGAAAAAATATGAGATTGAGACTCAGGAAGAGCTGGTGGAAAAATTAAATAAATCCGGTTTTGCAGTAACTCAGGCAACGATTTCAAGAGATATCAGAGAATTGAAGCTGACCAAAATTCAGCGTGGTGCGAAACAGGTTTATGCGGCTCTGACAGAAAACAGATACTCAAACAGTAACAAATACATTGATATTTTAAAACACAGCTTTGTTTCCATGGATATGGCACAGAATATTCTGGTGATCAAAACTGCATCCGGTACAGCCATGGCTCTTGCAACTGCACTGGATTCCCTGCATTGGGATGAAATTGTGGGAACTATTGCAGGAGATGATACAGTCATGTGCGCCATTCGTACAGTGGATGATACGAAAAAGCTGATGAAACGGCTTGAGGAGATTATAAGATAAGGTGAAACAATGCTTATTCATTTACACATAAAAAATTTAGCATTAATTGAAGAACTGGAAGTAGATTTTTCGGAAGGATTAAATATCATGACCGGTGAGACCGGAGCCGGAAAGTCTATTATCATCGGTTCCATAGAGCTGGCTCTTGGCGGAAAAGTTGACAGAGGGTTTCTGCGTGAAGGAGCAGAGGAGGCTCTGGCGGAACTGATTTTTTCTGTATCGGAAAATCAGGCCAGGGAAATTGAAAAGCTGGATATTCCGGTGGAGGATGGCGAGATCATTTTATCCAGAAGGATTACCGGCAGCCGCTCAGTAAATAAAATTAATGGAGAAACGGTGCCGGTGTCAAAGCTTCGTGAGGTGGCATCCCATTTCATTGACATCCACGGGCAGCATGAACATCAGTCTCTGCTTCAGAAGAAAAAACAGCTGGAAATTCTCGATAAGTTTGCCGCAGAGGAACTGCATACCCCGAAGGCTGAGTTAAAAGAGGCATATCAGCAGTATGGTTCTTTGAAAAAAGAGCTGGAAGAAAGCTCCGGTGATGCGGAAGCCAGAGCAAGAGAGCTTTCTTTTCTGAATTTTGAAGTGGCGGAAATCGAGGAAGCCGAACTTACAACAGGGGAAGACGAGATTCTGGAGGAAGAATATAAGAAACTGACCCATGGAAGAAAGATTATGGGGGCAGTGTCAGAGGTTCACGGACTTTGCGGTTATGAAAATTATGACAGTGCGGGGGAAGCAATCGGAAAGGCGTTTCGTACCCTTTGCGGTGTCACTGCGTATGATGAACAGCTAAATGGTCTTTGTGAACAGCTTGGAACCATAGACAGTCTGCTGAATGATTTTGCAAGGGATTTATCTGAATATATGCACGGCTTTGATTTTTCAGAAGAGCGTCTGGCGCAGGTGGAAGAACGTCTGAACCTGATCAATAAGCTGAAGATGAAGCATGGCAAGACCATTGAGACAATTCTGAAAGTAAAGACAGAGAAGGAAGAGCGCATAGAGAAGCTTCAAAATTATGATCTGTATCTGGAAAAACTGCAAAAGGAATTGAAGGCTGCCGAAAAACAGGTAGATGCGCTGTGCAGTCAGATTTCTGAAATCAGAAAAATGGCTGCAAAAGATTTAAGTGCACAGATTACAGGTCATCTTGCAGAATTAAATTTCCTGGATGTAAGATTTGAAATTCAGCTGGAACGTCTGGAAAATTACAGTGCAAACGGATATGATGAAACGGAATACATGATTGCGGTGAATGTGGGAGAAACATTAAAACCCCTTGCAAAGGTTGCATCCGGCGGAGAATTATCCCGTGTCATGCTGGCGCTTAAGACGGTACTTGCCGATAAAGATGAAGTGGAAAGCATCATTTTTGATGAAATTGATACAGGAATCAGCGGACGAACAGCACAGAAGGTGTCTGAAAAAATGGCATTGATCGGCAAAAACCGGCAGGTCATCTGTATTACCCATTTACCTCAGATTGCATCTATGGCAGATGCACATTTCCTGATTGAAAAGACGGTACAGGGACAGAATACAATGACAGGTATTCGCAGACTGAAAGTTTCAGAGGAAGTGGAAGAGCTTGCAAGAATGCTTGGTGGAGTGGAAATCACGGACAAGGTTCTTGAAAATGCACAGGAAATGAAAAATCAGGCGATGAATTTAAAAACCAGAAACTGCCAGTAGAAAAAAAGAAGAATATCACATACTAAGAGAGATGTTTTGACATCTCTCTTTTTTTAACCGGGAATACATAGGGAAGGTATGTGACAATGAGCAGATTAGGATATCGGATGTTTAAAAGCGCAGTAATTATATGGTGTGTGTGGAGCAGTCTTTTGACTTTCTATGAGCTGATACGAATGAAAATTCCTGAGGCGCTGTATTTATATGAAGAAGAGGCCACAGAAGTTTTGTCTGGCAGGGGGGCAACTATCAGTCCGGAGAAGCTGCATCTGGATTTTATGGGAGATGTGGAGATTACAGAGAATACTGCGAAGGGTTATATTGCGGTCTGCAATCTGTTTGGGATGATACCTCTAAAAACTATGGAAGTATCGGTTGTTTCAAGGCAGGATTTGATTCCGGGGGGAATTCCGGTTGGAATTTATGTACAGACAGAAGGAGTATTGGTGATCGGAACAGGGCAGATAGAAACAGAAACAGGAAAGATGGAAAGTCCCGCAAAGAATATTCTAAAAACCGGGGATTATATTACCCGCGTGCAAGGGGTAGAAATTGACAGAAAGCAGGAACTGATCACAGAACTTGCAAGATTTCAGGGGGAGGAACTGATTTTAGGAATCCGGCGAAATGGGGATGAAATGGAAGTTTCATTAAAACCTGTCATGTCAGAAAAGGGTGCACAGATTGGCGTATGGGTCAGGGATGACACCCAGGGGGTAGGTACCCTGACCTATGTTACACCGGATAGGAAATTTGGTGCATTGGGACATGGAATATCGGATGCGGACAGTGATCTTTTGATGGAGGTATCGGAAGGAAAGCTGTATGACTGTGAGATTTTTGAGATAACAAAAGGAAAAAAGGGAACACCGGGAAAATTGTCGGGGAAGATTATCTATAGTCGAAACAATCTCTATGGAGAAGTGACAGGAAATTTAAGCGGCGGGATTTACGGGCAGGGAAATGCGCATTTAATGGAAAATGTGGAATATGAGCCCTTGCCAATTGCATTAAAGCAGGAAGTAACAGAGGGAGAAGCGGCGATTCTAAGCTCTGTAAGTGGTGAAGTGAAGGAATATGATGTGATTATAGAGAAAGTCTATAAAAGTGATCACGATGTAAATAAAGGAATGATTTTAACGGTAGTCGATGAGGAGCTGCTATCTTTAACAGGAGGGATTGTGCAGGGAATGAGCGGCAGCCCTATCATTCAGGACGGGAAACTGGTGGGCGCTGTAACCCATGTTTTAGTAAATGATCCGACACGAGGTTATGGTATATTTATAGAAAATATGTTGGAATCTGGCAGAAGGGGGTGATTTATTGATTTGATAAGAAATGATACATGCAAATGGAATTGATATTGGAATATATACTGGGGATTTTCAAAATGAATATAGATTAGTTACGGATATTGCGCGATATACAACTTCGCAATTCTAATTTTAAAGGGGTCGAATTCGACTCCTTTAGAAAACAAGCAGGAGCTAACGCATTTACTATGTCTCCAAAGAAATAAAGCGAATTTAATTCCACCAGAATTAACACCGGCACAGATTTCTTATACATATGCCAGTGAAGCAGATATGTTAAATGTGGTATTGTTTGGTAAAACGGCAAAACAGTGGAAAGACGAAAATCAAAATGAAATTGGAAATATTCGTGACCAAGCTACAATTTATCAGTTGTTAGTATTATCGAACATGGAAAGCTATAATGCTATTTTGATACAACAAGGGACATCTCAGGCTGAACGTATGAAGTTATTACACGAGTTGGCTGTACAGCAGATGAAAACTATGAGCACTTTAGATCTAAAACGTTTACCAGGAATATAAGAAAAGAGATAACTTGAGGGAGCCATCACTTATGTGCTGGTGAATGATTCGACGAGAGGGTATGGGATTTTTATCGAAAACATGCTGCAGGCAGCGGAACAATTGATTTGACAGGGGCGGTATTCCCCTGTCATTTTTCTGTTATGTGTGCTATCATAAACTCAGTAAGTCATAATTTGCAGGTATGATTATGTGATAAACGCAATGCCAAGAGGTATCATACTATGAATTTTTTGAAAGACAAACGAAAAAGAAAGATATTTATTACTGCGGCTTCCATCGTTCTTGTGTTAGCAATCATCACATGGGTCTGTGCCAGCTATGTCGGTGATTATTACAGAGCAGATCAGAATGCGATCGAGACGTTTGCGCCAATGAATGCGGTGTCAACGGAACTACTTGACGACGGCACCCTGATATTCAAGCCCGAAAACGCCACAAAAGGGTTTGTCTTCTATCCCGGCGGTAAGGTGGAATATACCGCATATCAGCCGTTAATGGCAGCTTGTGCACAGCAAGGCATTTTGTGTATCCTTGTGGAGATGCCGTTCAATCTTGCAGTATTGGATATAAATGCTGCCGATGGGATACAAGAGCAGCATCCCGAAATTGAAAAATGGTACATAGGTGGTCACTCCCTTGGCGGTTCTATGGCGGCATCCCATCTTGCAAATCACATTGATGATTATGATGGATTGATTTTGCTCGGATCGTACTCCACAGCCGACTTGTCCAAAACGGGCCTTGATGTTCTTTCGGTATATGGCAGTGAGGATAAGGTAATGAACCGTGTTAAATATGATGAGAACAAGTCGAATCTACCAAGTGATTTGATTGAGGTCGTCATTGAGGGGGGCTGCCATGCTTATTTCGGTATGTATGGGGCACAAGAAGGGGACGGTAAGCCTACGATCAGCAATGAGGAACAGATTTTCTTAACGGCTAATCACATTTTTAACGCGATGAAGTAATTCTATATGTTATTACAGATAGTGAGTGAATGTAAACCAATTTTAATTGCTTAACACAAAATTTTTATTGACTTACGATGATATTTAGAAAGCACTGAATATGGTGTTGGCAAATTCAAGCATCATGCAATATTATCCTGATGTATTTGATGAAGCCAGAGTAAGAAATTGGATACAGCGAAATATGGCCGGATAAAACCTGAAATCGGATATATTTATTTCTTTTGGATCATTCAATAGGAGGTATATTTTTGTGGGGTCTATACAATAATAATATGTTTTTAGATACCAAGATAGTTTAATAATCGTAAAATAATTTAAAAACAGGGTCTATGTAGAAAGAATAACTGTGAGATACCGCAAATTTAAAAAAATGGTATCTCAGAAGAAATAATTATCTATAGACCCCAAATGACTTCAGAAATCAATTAAAATGCTTCCTAAAGGGGTATTTTGTGAAATTTATGGATGAAATTAATTAATTTATAAAGCATAATTAAAACCATTCATAAGAAATAAGAAATTTTCCCCGTATTGCAAAATCGTTTTTTCTGCATTATAATAATAAAGTCTTTTAGAGATGAAACGTAATTTAGACGTGATAAAATAACCAGGAGGTATGGTTCATGGAAAAGAAACTTGTATACACAGGTAAAACAAAAGACGTATTTGCACTGGAAAACGGCAATTATCTTTTAAAATTTAAAGATGACTGCACAGGAAAAGACGGTGTATTTGATCCGGGTGAAAATTCAGTAGGTCTGACAATCGATGGTGTTGGTGATGTAAACCTTCGTATGTCTATCTATTTCTTTGAAAAAATTAACGCAGCAGGTATTAAGACACATTATGTAAATGCAAACATGGAAGATACAACAATGGAAGTTCTTCCGGCAAAAGTATTCGGACATGGTCTTGAAGTTATCTGCCGTCACAAAGCAGTAGGAAGCTTCATTCGTCGTTATGGCCAGTACATTGAAGCAGGTGCTGATCTTCCAGCATATGTTGAAATGACTTTCAAAAACGATGCATTAGGCGATCCACTGGTAACAAAAGATGGTCTTGTAGCTCTTGGTGTTATGACTGAAAAACAGTATGACGACATGAAAGACATGACACAGAAAATTACACAGATCGTTGCAGATGACCTGAAAGAAAAAGGAATGGTATTATATGATATCAAATTTGAATTCGGTTATGATGCAGACGGTAACGTAATGCTCATCGATGAAGTTGCATCCGGTAACATGCGTGTTTACAAAGATGGCGAATACATCGATCCAATGACATTATCTGAATTATTCTTCGCATAATTAAAGAAAAGTCAAAATAAATGGGGGTTCAGTTTTTGCTGAACCCCATTTTTGTATACAAATAAGAGTATTATCCCTCTAAAATTTCTTTTAAGACAGCATCTGCCATTGCCATATAGCCGGCCGGGCTTGGATGTAAATGGTCTCCGCTGTCATATTCCGGTAAAAATGCGCTTGGATTGTCAGGATCACAGACTGCTTTGTCAAAATCGACAACACCGTCGATCAAATCTGTGGTGCGAATCCAGTCGTTATATGCATTACGCATTTCTTCACGGAAGGAAGCGTAAGTTCTCCAGCCTTCAATCGGAAGAAGAGTACCTACATATACTTTATAGCCGTAGGAACGGGCCTCTTTAATGTAATACTTCAATCCCTCAATTAATTCTTCTACTGTTGGCAGATCACTCATTGGGCGAAATGGGTTTACATCAGTTCCCACAGGATGAATGATATCATTGATTCCCTGCTGAATCAAAACGGTATCTGCTCCGTCCGTTGGGACTTCATGGGGAAAACGGTGATCGCCTCGAAGACCATAGGATTCATAAGTGATGCAGCTGTATTCCCGTAAAATTCTGGAGCCGCTTGTGGCACGACGGATGATTGCGGTGTGATCATATCCTTCCTTCCGGCAGCGAAGTTTTAAATAATCCGGCCAGTCCTGCGCCGTGATGGAATCACCATAACAGACAACCGTACGATTCTTTGAACTTGTATAAACCGATACATTGCTTAAAAAATAAAAATAATGTGTGGTGCGGGACAGATCGATCGGAAGATGCACTTCCTCTGTCCAGTCGCCGATGGCATAGCTTCCATAAGATAATGGACCGCAGGTGAATACAACAGAGCGCATCTGTGTATAATCCTTTAAATAAAAGCTGACATCAAAGGTGCTTTGGGCTCTTACATAACATTTCAGACCATCTGAAATGGCATGTTCACCAGCGGGAATCGTCACAGAAGTCTGATGACCAAAGGTAACCGGATAAAATTTGCCGTCAACATAGACCGTTGCTTTTTCAATGGTGATCGGCTCTGTACCGCAGTAATTATCAAAAGTCAGACAGATTCCCGTTCCCTCAAAGTGAGAATAGATTGGGTAACGAAGGGTAATATTTTTACTGAAAGATTCAGGTCGGTTTTCTGCGATGGATACCGCATTTCCCCACACAGAAGCCCAGTGCATGGATGCATTGCTCATAAGTTGCGCTCCTTTCTTTTAAGCTCTTTTTTTATCTCTCCAATAGTATTCCAGACATGGAACTATGATCAAAGCAGTGATGCCGGTGGTAAGACCACCATTATACAGCATTAAACCGCCATGCATGGAACTTGTTGAGGTACAGATGATTGCGGCCAGGATTCCTGCAATGACACCGTATCGTTTTCCATAACGTCCAACAATCGGGCAAAGACCGGTGGCAAATGCAGCACCATTTAAATATCCCTGGGTTGACAGTGTCCATGGAATTTCCACTCCGGAAATAGTGCACATTATTGTAACAAACAGGGAAAGTACAACGTAGCCTATAAAAATAGGCCATACATTTGCCGGATGCTGTCCCTGAGAAGAAAAGGTCATTGCGGCCAGAATAACGCCTACGGTAGGCCCGGTAAATCCGGCTCCGTCAGTAAAAGTGATTACCAGTAAAAAATATGTAAGAACAACCAAACCATAAAAGCCGATATTCAGAATAACTTTTGGAAATCCGTATTCTGCAAAAAAGTCTGCAGTATGGCCGGTGGATTTTAATAAGTCTCCATATCCCTTGAAGGATTTTTTGTTCAAATACCAGCCCCAGAGGATGAAAAGTGCAAACACAAGCAGAAAGAACAGGGCACAGAACATCGGGTAAGAGTTTGTGTGAGCTGCATAAACAACATTTGGAGTAGGTGTTGCGTACGGTGCTTCGATTCCCATGGTCTTATACATAAATGCGTAAATAAACAGTCCTAAAAGTCCAAAGGCAAGTCCGCCGTTATAAAGATTATAGCCCTTGTGCAGCTTTAATGCACCCGGCAGCATGGCAGGAATTGTAAATCCTAAAAAAGCACTGAAAATAATTACATAGATAAAACCAAGAACACTGATCTGCACTTCATAGGAAATGTAATAATTCCAGACATGGTAACGGAACAACATTTCACTGATAAACGGTCCAAAAGCGGTAGAGAACATGGCCATATCAAGGTTATGTCGAAAACCGATCTTAAAGACTCTGGTAAACAAAAAAATCCCAAGCACGGGAGGCCACATGCTTAAAAAATTTAGTCCGTAGAAACAGTGTGCAACAACCAAAAAGTATCCTGCCAGATAGCTTGGACGGCATTCTGCTTTTAAAAAGATCATAAGCAATGTCATTGAAAGACCGCACATTCCCGCATTCAAAAAGGATGAGGCGATATTCCCAAGCATAAAATAATCAGTAATGAGGGGGCCCGGAGTTGTCATGATTTTCAGAAAATCCTTCCATACGTGCCCCCATAAATTCAAATAGATGGTAGCAGCCAAAGACGCTGCGAAAAAGCAAATAGAAAAAACCAGACAGATGGCTTTAATATACCAACTGTTCTTTTTCATAATCTGATCCATAGTTAACCTCTAAAACATTCTAAAATTTTCTGGTATTAGTTTATCATAAAGAGAAAGAAATGCAATATAGTATCTCTCCATAAAAAATGATACAATTGAGGAAAATTAACGTTAAGGAGGAAGAACATGAACGAATATTTAAGCAGTGTAAACTCCGGAATCTTTTATTTGTTAGTTGCAGGGATTCTTGGATTTATCACTATGATGTGTTTTGTGTTTCTGGTAAAAAGTTATAAAGCAGGAGTAAAGACTGGTATTGATAAAAAGCTGTTGAAAAAGACCATTACAGCAAGTGCAACATTTACATTGCTTCCGTCAATCAGTATTTTACTGGGTGTCATCGCCTTAAGCGGAACCCTGGGAGTTCCCTTTTCGTGGCTGAGGCTTTCTGTAGTAGGTGCACTTCAGTATGAATTGAATGTGGCGGAGATTGCAGCTCAAAGCATTGGTCTTATATCTTGGAAAGATTCAGAAAGCGCCGAAAAGGGAAAACAGCGGAAAACCAGGGTTTGGTGCCCATGCAACAACAGCCATGTTTGTGGGTCTTTGTGCCGCATATATTGGTTCTTATATAGGAAAGGCGATTCCAAGAGACGGACAGGATCTCATGCCTTTGATCGTTGCAGTGATTGCTGCGGCAGTGATGTCAGTTTTTGAGTATTTTATTCAGAAAAAGGGAAAAACCGCATTGGAAAATTTTAGTCTTGCAGCAAGTATGCTGGTTGCCATGGCAGCAGCAGTTTTCATTAAAATGTTTGTTTAGGAGGATGTTATGGACGAAAGACAGAAAGAACAGTTTTTTTTAGAATTTAATCAAAGTCTTCACAGATTAGGAAGAATTCTTTTGATTGCTGCATTGATTTTATTATTATCTGTACCCTTTGTCATAGGAGCGCTGAATGGAGTGGCACCGGAAATTGACGGATTTTTCAGTGGAATTGCAAAAGTCGGGATTATTTATATCCCTGTAGCAATCGTAGAATTTTTGGTGTATACACCAATGCTTGGAGTTGGGGGAAGCTATATTTCCTTCCTGACCGGAAATGTTACCAACATGAAAATTCCATGCGCCATGAATGCAAGAGATATGGCAGGAACAACGGTGGGTACACCGGAAAATGAAATTATTTCCACCATCAGTTCTGCCACCAGTGCCATCGTAACTACTTTGGTAATTGTAGTTGGTGTTCTTCTTATCACACCGCTTCAGCCGGTTTTGCAGAGCGAAACCCTGCTTCCTGCATTTAATAACGTGGTTCCGGCCCTTTTTGGAGCATTGGGGCTGAAATATTTTGCAAAAAGTCCGAAAATTGCGGTGATTCCATTGTCTTTGATGGCTCTTTTATGTATTTTTGTACCGGCAGCCATCAGTCAGACAAGTTTGCTGATGATTCCGGCCGGGGGACTTGCGCTGCTGATCGGATTTGTTCTGTTTAAAAAAGATAAATTATAGGAGAATCACATATGTATATATTAAGTGGAATTCTTTTGCTGATCGCTGCCACGATAGTCATCGTTCTGATCAGAACCTTACGTTTGCAGCCGACTTCTGCAAAAACAGCAAATATTGAACTGGATAATTCACAGCGAGCCAGAGAATATGGGCGAAGACTTTCCAGAATGATTCAAAAGGAGACGATTTCATCAAGAGCAAATGAAGACCTTGACAAATTTTACAGATTTCATGAAGAATTGGAAAATTTATTTCCAAAGGTTCATAAAAACTGTGAAAAACACGAATTTAAAGGAAGTCTTTTATTTCGCTGGAAAGGGAAAGGGACGCATGCACCCATTCTTCTGATGAGCCATCATGATGTGGTAGAAGCCACCGGAGAGTGGAAGCATGAGCCTTTTAGCGGAGACATTGATGAAAAAGGCTGTGTATGGGGAAGAGGTACGGTAGATACCAAGGGAAGCCTGTTCTGTATTTTTTCCGCAGTGGAGGAACTGATCTGGGAAGGCTTCCAGCCGGAATGTGACGTCTACATTGCCAGCAGCTGTACAGAGGAAATCAGTGGCGAAGGAGCACCTTTGATCGCAAAATATTTAAAGGATCAGGGAGTTTCCCTTGCACTTCTGTTAGATGAAGGCGGTATGATCGTTGAAGAGCCGGTAGGCGGTGTCAAGGGCCTTTATGGAATGGTTGGAGTTGTGGAAAAAGGATATGGGGATGTGAAATTTATTGCCAGAAGCGGCGGCGGACATGCCAGTGCCCCTGGAAAAAATACACCATTGGTACGTCTTGGAAAATTTATGGCAGATGTGGAGAAAAAGAATCCGTTTCGAGCACAGCTTACGCCAACGGTAAGGGAAATGTTCAGACGCATGACCCCAAACATGGCTTTTGGAATGCGTATAATCTTTGCCAATTTGTGGCTGTTTGAGGGAATTTTACTAAAACTTCTTCCGATGATCAGTCCGGCGGCAGCGGCAATGACAAGAACAACTATCGCATTTACAACGGCCAAAGGGTCCGATGGATTAAATGTTTTGCCACAGGAAGCGTATGTCACTGCCAATATGCGCTTTATTCACCATCAGCCTAATAAAGAAAGTATTGCAATTTTAAGAGAGCTTGCGAAAAAGTACGATATTGAGATAGAAGCATTATATAATGATGAGCCATGTCCGATCGTAGACTACCAAAGCAGTGCATTCCATTTGATCGAAGCGGTAGCTGCACAGATTTATCCGGGGGTAGGAATCTGTCCGTACACAATGACCGGAGGGACAGATGCAAAATTTTACAAGGAAATCTGCGAAAATGCGATTCGATTTGCACCGATCTATATTGATGCCCAACAGTATTCCAGCATTCATGGAATGAATGAGAATATTTATCAGGGTGCTCTGTCAAAGGCCGTCGATTTTTATAAGGTACTTATCAAAAATTGTTGATAAGTTCAGTGTTTCGACAGCGAGCTTTTTAAGTTTCCTCCTAAGGTTTTTCTTATAATGTGCATGGGAATGGATCTGAAGAGAGCCATCGCAAATAATTTTGAAGAAAAACAAGGAGGAAACAAAATGAGTATGATAAGTGTGGCGATTGCTGATGACAACGAGAGAATGGTGGAGATATTAGACAGTATTGTAAAAAAGGACAATGATATTCGAATTGTCGGAAAAGCAAATAATGGAGAAGATGTATATCAGATGATCAAGGAAAAGGAACCGGATGTTGTTTTATTGGATCTGATCATGCCAAAGCTGGATGGCCTTTCTGTTATGGAAAGAATTAATCAGGATCAGACAATAAAAAAGCATCCAAAATTTATTGTTATTTCCGCCATTGGTCAGGAAGGAATTACAGAGGACGCCTTTAATCTGGGTGCCTATTATTACATAATGAAACCCTTTGATAATGATATGGTGTTAAGCAGGGTAAAGGCTATGAAAAATTCTTATGACACAGGAGGGTCGAGAAGTTCGCTGAATCAAAGCGTTAATAAAGGCGATTATGAAAACCTGGAAAATGATGTGACAGATATGATCCATGAAGTAGGTGTTCCGGCTCATATCAAAGGATATCAATATTTGAGAGACGCCATTTTGATGGTGATCCGGGAACCTGAAATGCTGAATTCAATTACAAAAATTCTTTACCCTACCATTGCAAAAAGGAATCAAACAACCCCAAGCCGTGTGGAGCGAGCGATCCGGCATGCCATTGAGGTGGCATGGAGCAGGGGAAATATGGATGTTATAAATGCTTTGTTTAGTTACACAGTAAGCACCGGAAAAGGAAAGCCTACAAATTCTGAGTTTATCGCATTAATTGCAGACAAAATTCGCCTGCAGAATAAATTGAGATAAAATGGGCTTTCTTTGTGAAAAAGAATGTGTTAGAATCAAGCAAGAGTTTTATTTATACATTCAGGGGGAAATACACATGATGAAGATATTATTTGCTGCGTCAGAAGCGGTACCTTTTATTAAAACAGGGGGATTGGCAGATGTCGTAGGATCGCTGCCAAAATATTTTGACCAGAAAAAATATGATGTGCGTGTTATGGTTCCAAAATATTTATGCATACGCCCGGAACTTCGTGAAAAGATGAAGTTTGTAGATAAATTCTATGTGAAAATGAATTGGAGAACACAGTATGTTGGAATTGATGAAATGGAATTTGATGGCGTAAAATACTATTTTATTGATAATGAATATTATTTCGCAGGTCCAAAGCCTTATGGTGAAATGTATCAGGACAGCGAAAAATTTGCTTACTTTTCAAGAGCAGTTTTAGAAGCACTTCCGGTGATCGGATTTCAGCCGGATTTGATTCATTGTCATGACTGGCAGACTGGTTTGATTCCGGTACATTTAAAAGTGGATTACAAAGATCATGAATTTTATAAAAACATCAAAACGGTTATGACAATTCATAACCTGAAATTCCAGGGACGCTGGATCATGTCGGAAATTAAAGATGTGACAGGTCTTGGAGACGAATACTTTACATCTGATAAACTGGAATTATACGGAGATGCAAGCTACTTAAAGGGAGGACTTGTATATGCGGATTTAATTACAACGGTAAGTAATACTTATGCGGAAGAAATTAAAACACCGCATTACGGCGAAGCATTGGACGGATTGTTAAATGCAAGAGCCGCAGATTTACGAGGAATTGTGAACGGGATTGATTATGAAGATTACAATCCTAAAACAGACAAACAGATTACAGCAAATTATGATGTATCTGATTTTAGAAAAAACAAAATTAAAAATAAACGCGCGTTACAGAAAGAACTGGGCTTAGAGGCCGGAGATGGAAAATTCTTAATTGGAATCGTTTCCCGTCTGACAGATCAGAAGGGCTTTGATCTGATTGCTTATGTAATGGATGAAATGTGCAAAGATGAAAATGTGGAACTGGTAGTGCTGGGGACAGGGGAAGAACGTTATGAAAATATGTTCCGTAACTTTGCATGGAAATACGAAGGCCGTGTATCTGCCAATATTTTCTATTCCGAAGCACTTTCACATAAAATTTACGCTTCATGTGATGCTTTCCTGATGCCGTCTGCATTTGAACCATGCGGGCTGAGTCAGCTGATGAGCTTAAGATATGGAACACTTCCAATCGTGCGAGAAACCGGTGGTCTGAAAGATACCGTAGAACCATACAATGAATATGAAAAAACAGGCACAGGATTTAGTTTCGCACACTATAATGCCCATGAAATGTTAGACAGGGTACGTTATGCCCAAGATATTTTCAAAAATAAAAAACGTGACTGGAATAAAATTGTAGAACGGGCCATGGAGGTGGATTTTTCATGGAAAGCTTCTGCGAAGAAATACGAAGAAATGTATGACAATTTAGTCGGAGAAAAATAGATATAAAAAGGACTGCGCTGCAGTCCTTTTTATATTGCTATATTATGTGCGCCGGAATTTCGGAACAGGAATCCGGCAGAAAAGATTTGTAAAATCAGTAAAAGGCTTTAGAGAAAAAACATAAGTCAAAAATGCACATGCGGCAAGCAGCAGCGCTGTTTCCCAAAATGTATTTAAATTCTCTAAAACACCGGTACATTGCTCCAGATAAGAATAGGTCAGACCGTGGAACAGATAAATTGCCATAGTACGTGTGCCGATATAAGAGATTGTGAGCTTTTTTTCAGACATCAGGATCATAAAGGAGAAAGTCATGATAAAACCGATCAGGTACAGAGCGATTCTCCATAAAATACCTTCGAAACCACTTTGTTTCATAGAAGCATAGTTATATCGTCCGTAAAAAACCTGCATTGGTGCCAACTTTTCCAATCCCACAAAAGTAAGGAGTGCGGCAATGCACAGAATACTGATCATTGCAAATATTTTACTGTATTTCGCTTTTTTCCACAGGGCTAAGGTTTCTCTGTCAAAGGATGTTCCTGCAAGATAAAAAGGGAAGTAAACCAGTGCACGTGGAATGGTCAGAAAATTATTTTCCATATTTGAAAAACCAATTAAGATGCCGGCAAGAAATGCCAATATCATATGATAAGGAATCTTTTTGACATATGGAGTAACCATACGCCACAGGAAAAGTGCCAGCAGATACCAGAGGGTAAATTTTGGTTTTAACAAATAAAGCCCGGTTTCTTTTTGTGTTACAAAGGTATACCAGAGGTAGTAAATAATTTCATAAGCAATATAAGGAATTGCCAGGCGCTGAATAATTGTCTGAAGAGAAAGTTCCCGTTTGGAAAAATATCCGGAAATAAAAATAAATGCCGGCATATGAAAAGATACAATGATCCATTTAAAAATCCGCAAAAAGTCATTGCATCCCACACTAGGTCCGACAAAATGACCGACAACTACAAGGAAGATTAAAAATATCTTGTAGTTGTCGAATAAATAGTCTCTGCTATTTTGCATTTTCTTCCATTCCGGCAAGCTTCTGACGCTTGTACTCAGCGAATCTTCCTTCATCCAATGCATCGCGGATTTCCTGCATCATCTGGTTATAAAAGTAAAGGTTATGAAGTACGCAGAGGCGCATGCCAAGCATTTCTTTGGCTTTTAACAGATGTCTGATGTAAGCGCGGGAGTAGCGGCGGCATGCAGGACACTGACAGCCTTCTTCGATTGGACGTTCATCCAGTTCATATTTTGCATTAAACAGATTCAGTTTTCCATGGTTTGTGTAAACATGGCCATGGCGTCCGTTACGGCTCGGATATACGCAGTCAAAGAAGTCCACCCCGCGTTCCACAGCTTCCAGAATGTTCTGCGGTGTACCAACCCCCATCAGATAGGTAGGTTTTTCTACCGGAAGGTAAGGCACGGTTGCTTCAATGATACGGTACATGTCCTCATGGCTTTCACCAACGGCAAGCCCTCCAAGTGCGTAGCCATCTAAATCCATTTCTGAAATAATTTTTGCATGTTCAATACGAACATCTTCTAAAATTCCACCCTGATTGATACCAAAGAGCATCTGATTTTTGTTAATGGTATCTTCAAGGCTGTTTAATCGGGTCATTTCCTCTTTACAGCGCTGTAACCATCTGGTGGTACGTGCCACGGAATTCTCAATATATTTTCGGTCAGCCACACTGCTTGGGCATTCGTCGAATGCCATGGCGATGGTGGAGCCTAAGTTGGACTGAATCTGCATACTCTCTTCAGGTCCCATAAAAATTTTGCGACCATCGATATGGGAATTGAAGTATACGCCTTCTTCCTTGATTTTTCTCATTTTTGCAAGGGAAAATACCTGAAATCCACCGGAGTCGGTAAGAATTGGTCGTTCCCAGTTCATAAATTTATGAAGTCCGCCAAATTCTTTGATCAGCTTGTCACCGGGACGGACATGTAAATGGTAAGTATTGGAAAGCTCTACCTGACAGCCGATGGCTTCTAAATCTTCTGTAGATACAGCACCCTTGATAGCGGCTACAGTTCCTACGTTCATAAAAACCGGTGTCTGAATGACACCATGAACGGTATGGAATTCACCGCGTTTTGCCATGCCTTCACGTTTTAGTAATTTATAATTATTCATTGAAATCTCCTGTTTTATATCATATAATGTTCGAATATGGTTCCAGATTAGTATAAGTGAAAGAGGAACTTTCGTCAATTAGAAGAAGTGAGGAAGAATTATGGCAGCAGGTTCAGGATTTGGCAATCTTTTCAGGGTAACTACCTGGGGAGAATCCCATGGAAAAGGTGTAGGAGTTGTAGTGGACGGATGCCCGGCAGGACTCCCTCTTTGTGAAGAAGATATTCAAATTTATTTAAACAGGAGAAAACCGGGAACCTCCCGTTTTACAACACCTCGAAAAGAGGATGACTGTGTGGAAATTTTATCAGGGGTTTTTGAAGGAAAGACAACCGGTACACCCATATCCATGGTGGTATATAATAAAACCCAGAGGAGCAAAGACTATAGTGAAATTGCTTCCTATTACAGACCGGGACATGCAGACTATACCTATGACTGCAAATATGGTTTCAGAGATTATACAGGCGGTGGACGTTCTTCAGGGCGTGAGACCATCGGGCGTGTTGCGGCAGGTGCCATCGCGGCAAAGCTGTTGAAAGAGATGGGAATTACTGTGGATGCCTATACAAAATCCATTGGTCCCGTGGGGATATCCTATGAAAAATTTGATTTGGAGAAACGATTCGAAAATCCGGTATGTATGCCGGATGAGACGGCAGCGGAAAAAGCAGCAGAATATCTGAATGAATGTATGAAGCAGCAGAATTCTTCCGGAGGTCTGATCGAATGCTGCATCAAAGGGGTTCCTGCAGGTCTGGGAGAGCCATGCTTTGAAAAACTGAGTGCCAACCTTGGAAAAGCGATTCTTTCCATCGGTGCGGTAAAGGGATTTGAAATCGGTGATGGATTCGGAGTGGCAGAATCGACAGGTCTGACCAACAATGATGCTTTTTATTATAATAACGAAGGCATCATTGAAAAAAAGACAAACCACGCAGGGGGAGTTTTGGGCGGAATCTCAGACGGCAGTGAAATTGTTTTCCGTGCAGCAGTAAAACCTACACCATCTATCTTTGCGGAACAGGAGACTGTCAATAAGGCAGGAGAGAATATTTCTGTAAACATAAAGGGAAGACATGACCCTGTGATTGTGCCAAGGGCAGTGGTTGTGGTAGAATGTATGGCTGCGATTACAGTTTTAGATGCACTTCTGGCAAATATGAGTGCCCGTTTAGACAGAATCAAGGATTTCTACGGAAAATAGGGGACAAAATTATAAAATATTTGTAAAATGCTTGCGGTCAGGCAAATTGTCATGTAGAATGGTAGGAGTTTATTTTATAAGATCTTGGAGGAAAAACTATGAACTTAGTAGCAACAGGTGCAGCAGCAGCCGGCGGCTGGGGACTCATGATTGCATATATCGTAATCTTTGGTGCATTTATGTACTTTGTAGCAATCAGACCACAGAAAAAGGAACAGAAAAGAGTAGCAGCAATGCTTGCAGATATGGCAGTAGGTGATGCAATTGTTACAACAAGCGGTTTCTACGGAATTCTCATCGATATCACAGACGAAGACGTGATCGTAGAATTCGGTAACAACAAAAACTGTCGTATTCCTATGAGAAAGGACGCTATCGCACAGGTAGAGAAAGCAGAATAAGACGGATAACGAAACCTATTTGAACAACCGGATTTGAAGAGAATACCCCACTGTGTGGAAAATATAAAAATAAGCCGAGGTTAAGCGAAGCCTCGAGGCGATTTTTATGTTTTCCTCGCGGTGGGGATATTTTTTACACCCAAAGTTTGTTAAAATAATAACAAAACACTTTAGGGGGTTGCATTATTAAAGTGAATGAGCTATATTAGATACAATAGTTTTTTCTACGACAGAGATACATTACATATAGTAGAAAAAGAAATGTGAGGAGATGAGAAGATGGAATGTAAGATTGCAGTCATTTCGGGAGACGGCATTGGACCTGAAATCGTAAGAGAGGCAAAAAAAGTGCTGGATGCAGTGGCAGCCAGATACGGTCATACATTTAATTATACAGACCTACTCATGGGAGGAGCTTCTATTGATGTACATGGTATACCTTTAACAGATGAGGCCATTGAAACAGCAAAGAGCAGTGATGCAGTTTTAATGGGTTCCATTGGAGGAGATGCAAAGACTTCCCCATGGTATCAATTAGAACCATCCAAAAGACCGGAAGCAGGACTTTTAAAGATTAGAAAAGCTCTGAATTTATTTGCAAACTTAAGACCGGCATATCTTTATGAAGAGCTGAAAGCTGCATGCCCGCTGCGTGAAGATATTATTGGTGATGGCTTTGACATGATGATCATGAGAGAGCTGACAGGCGGTCTTTACTTTGGGAAAAGAAAAACAGAGGAAATCGACGGTGTGATGACAGCAATCGATACTCTTACATATAATGAAAATGAAATCAGAAGAATTGCAAAACGTGGATTCGACATTGCAATGAAACGTCGTAAAAAAGTAACTTCTGTAGATAAAGCAAACGTGCTTGATTCTTCCAGACTCTGGAGAAAAGTCGTAGAAGAAGTGGCAAAGGATTATCCGGAAGTGACCTTGGAACATATGCTGGTTGATAACTGTGCAATGCAGCTTGTAAAAAATCCGGCACAGTTCGATGTTATTCTGACTGAAAATATGTTTGGAGACATTTTGTCGGATGAAGCGAGTATGGTGACAGGTTCCATCGGCATGTTATCTTCAGCAAGTTTAAATGATACGAAATTTGGTCTTTACGAACCAAGTCATGGATCTGCACCGGATATCGCAGGACAGGATAAAGCAAATCCAATTGCAACCATCCTTTCCGCAGCCATGATGCTTCGTTTCACATTCGATTTGGATAAAGAAGCAGATGCAGTGGAAGCGGCAGTGCAGCAGGTATTAAAAGATGGATACAGAACCGGTGATATCATGTCAGAAGGATGTACACTGGTGGGAACAGTACAGATGGGCGATCTGATCGCAGAAAGAATACAGTAAAGGGGATAAAGATTATGAGAAGTGATGCAGTAAAAGTGGGAATGGCTCAGGCTCCTCACAGAAGTTTGTTTAATGCATTAGGGTTGACAGAAGAAGAACTTTCCAAACCACTGGTTGGTATCGTCAGCTCCTACAATGAAATTGTACCGGGACATATGAACATTGATAAAATTGTGGAAGCAGTGAGAGTCGGTGTTGCTATGGCAGGAGGTACTCCAATCGTATTCCCTGCAATCGCAGTTTGTGACGGAATTGCAATGGGACATACAGGGATGAAATATTCTCTCGTGACAAGAGATTTAATTGCAGATTCTACAGAATGTATGGCAATGGCACATCAGTTTGATGCTTTGGTTATGGTTCCAAACTGTGACAAAAACGTACCGGGACTTTTAATGGCAGCAGCCAGAGTCAATGTTCCAACAGTCTTTGTCAGCGGAGGCCCAATGCTTGCAGGACGTGTGAAAGGTCATAAAACAAGTCTTTCCAGCATGTTTGAAGCAGTTGGTTCTTATGCGGCCGGCACAATGACATTAGATGATGTAAAAGAATACGAATGCAAAACATGTCCAACCTGCGGTTCCTGCTCAGGTATGTATACAGCAAACAGTATGAATTGTTTAACAGAAGCACTTGGTATGGGACTTCGTGGAAACGGTACCATCCCGGCAGTATATTCTGAAAGAATCAAGCTTGCAAAACATGCAGGGATGAAGGTTATGGAGCTTTTGGAAAAGAATATCCGCCCTCGTGACATCATGACAGAAAAAGCATTTATGAATGCTCTGGCAGTAGATATGGCACTTGGATGCTCTACAAACAGTATGCTTCACCTTCCGGCAATTGCTCATGAAGCAGGAGTGGAACTGAACATGGAAATTGCAAATGAAGTCAGCGCAAAAACACCAAATCTTTGCCACCTGGCTCCGGCGGGTCCAACTTACATGGAAGACTTAAATGAAGCCGGCGGTGTATACGCTGTTATGAACGAATTAAATAAAAAAGGCTTATTACATACAGATTTGATCACTGCAACAGGAAAAACAGTGGGCGAAAACATTGAAGGATGTGTAAATAAAGATCCTTCAGTTATCAGACCGGTGGAAAATCCATACAGTGAAACAGGCGGTATTGCGGTATTAAAAGGAAATCTTGCTCCGGATACAGGTGTTGTGAAGCGTTCTGCAGTGGTTCCTGAAATGATGGTTCATGAAGGTCCTGCAAGAGTATTTGACTGTGAAGAAGATGCGATCGCAGCAATCAAAGGAGGCAAAATTGTAGCGGGTGATGTTGTGGTAATCCGTTACGAAGGACCAAAAGGCGGTCCAGGTATGAGAGAAATGTTAAATCCAACATCTGCAATTGCAGGTATGGGACTTGGATCCACAGTAGCCCTTATTACAGACGGACGTTTCAGCGGTGCAAGCCGTGGTGCTTCCATCGGACATGTTTCTCCGGAAGCAGCAGTTGGCGGTCCGATCGCTCTTGTAGAAGAAGGCGACATCATTAAGATTAACATTCCGGAAAATAAATTAGAGCTGGCAGTTTCTGATGAAGAATTAGAAGCACGCCGTGCAAAATGGCATCCAAGAGAACCAAAGGTTACAACCGGTTATCTTGCACGCTATGCAAAAATGGTTACTTCCGGTAACCGAGGAGCAATCTTAGAAAAATAATTACAAAGGTGGAATACGCTATGTTATTAAAAGGCGCAGAAATCGTTATCGAATGTATGAAAGAACAGGGAGTAGATACCATTTTCGGTTATCCGGGAGGTACCATCCTGAATATCTACGATGAATTATATAAACACAGTGATGAGATCAATCATATTTTAACATCCCATGAACAGGGAGCAGCTCATGCGGCAGATGGTTATGCAAGAGCAACAGGTAAAGTCGGTGTTTGCTTTGCAACAAGCGGCCCTGGTGCTACCAATCTTGTAACAGGGATTGCTACAGCTTATATGGATTCGATTCCAATGATCGCAATCACATGCAACGTAGCAAAACCATTGCTTGGAAAAGATTCCTTCCAGGAAATTGATATTGCGGGTGTAACAATGCCAATTACAAAACATAACTTTATCGTAAGAGATGTGAATGTGCTGGCAGATACCATCAGAAGAGCATTTAAGATCGCGCAGACAGGTCGTCCGGGTCCGGTCTTAATCGATATTACAAAAGATGCAACTGCAAACAGCTGTGAATATGAACCGATTGTTCCGGAACCAATCGAAAGAATCACTGAAACAATTAAAGAAGAAGATCTGGAAAAAGCGGCGAAGATCATCAATAAAGCAAAAAGACCGTTCTTTTTGGTTGGCGGTGGTGCTGTTATTTCAGAAGCGTCTGAAGAATTGGTTGAATTTGTACATAAATTAAATGCTCCGGTAGCAGATTCCCTTATGGGGAAAGGTGCATTCCCTGGAACAGATGAGCTTTACACAGGCATGATCGGTATGCATGGTACAAAGGTTGCAAACTTTGGCATTCATCAGGCAGACGTAGTGGTAGTTATCGGTGCCCGTTTCAGTGATCGTGTAGTAGGAAATGCAAAAAAATTTGTTCCAAAGGCAAAAATTGTTCAGATCGACGTGGATGCGGCAGAAATCAATAAAAATGTTATGATCGATCAGCCGGTACTTGGAGATGTGAAAGAAGTATTAAAGAGACTGCTTCCGCTGATCAATGAACGCCCTGCGGACGAATGGAATAAAGATATTGATGCGTTAAAAGCAAAATATCCTTTGGCTTATGATACAACAGGATTAACAGGACCATATGTGATTGAAGAAATTTATCGTGTGACAAATGGTGAAGCAATCATTTCTACAGATGTAGGTCAGCACCAGATGTGGGCGGCACAGTATTACAAATATACAAAGCCACATACCTTATTAACATCCGGCGGTCTTGGTACTATGGGATATGGCCTTGGTGCATGTATCGGTGCGAAAATGGCCTGCCCGGATAAGACAGTCATCAATATTGCAGGGGACGGCTGCTTCCGTATGAATTTAAATGAACTTGCTACAGCATCCAGATACAATATTCCAATCATTCAGGTGGTGATCAACAATCATGTACTTGGTATGGTGCGTCAGTGGCAGACGTTATTCTATGGAAAACGTTATTCCCAGACAGTATTAACTGATAAAGTAGACTTTATCAAGGTTGCAGAAGGCTTAGGCTGTATGGCAATTCGTGTCACAAAGAAAGAAGAAATGGCACCGGCGCTTGAACAGGCAATGGCAGCAGGCGGCCCGGTAGTCATCGAATGTGTTATCGACAGTGATGATAAAGTGTTCCCAATGGTACCTGCAGGTGCCCCAATTGTGGAAGCTTTTGATGCAGAAGATTTAAAAAATCAGGAAGACTAAATAAGTCGCAGATTTTGAGGAGATATGAAAAATGAAAAGAGTGTATAATTTTAGCGCAGGTCCGGCTGTATTACCGGAAGAGGTTTTAAAAGAAGTTGCAGCAGAAATGATGGATTGTAATGGCACAGGGATGTCAGTCCTTGAAATGAGCCATAGAAGTCCCGCGTTCCAGGCAATTATTGATGAAGCTGAAAAAGATTTAAGAGAACTGATGAACATTCCTGATAACTATAAGGTATTGTTCTTACAGGGAGGAGCTTCTCTGCAGTTTGCCATGATTCCAATGAACCTGATGAAAAATAAAGTGGCTGATTACATTGTAACAGGTCAGTGGGCAAAGAAGGCATACGAGGAAGCAAAAAAATACGGTACAGCAAATAAGATCGCTACATCCGAAGACGAAACCTTCTCTTATATTCCGGATTGCTCAGATCTGCCGATCAGTGAAGATGCAGACTATGTTTATATCTGCGAAAATAACACAATTTATGGAACAAAATTTAAAACATTACCAAATACCAAAGGAAAACTTCTTGTATCAGATGTTTCCTCCTGCTTTTTATCTGAGCCGGTAGATGTATCCAAATATGGTATCATTTACGGCGGTGTTCAGAAGAATGTAGGTCCTGCAGGTATGGTAATTGCAATCGTGCGTGAAGATCTGATTACAGATGATGTTCTTCCGGGAACACCAACCATGATGAAATATAAAATTCATGATGACAATGGATCCATGTACAATACTCCAAACTGTTTCAACATTTATGTTTGTGGAAAGGTGTTCAAGTGGCTCAAGAAAATGGGCGGTCTTGAAGTGATGAAACAGCGTAATGAAGCAAAAGCAAAGATTCTTTATGATTTCCTTGACGAAAGTAAGCTCTTTAAAGGCACTGTACGTAAGGAAGACCGTTCATTAATGAACGTACCTTTCATTACAGGAGACAAGGACCTGGATGCGAAATTTGTAAAAGAAGCAAAAGCAGCCGGTTTTGAAAACTTAAAAGGCCATAGAAGCGTTGGCGGTATGCGTGCAAGTATTTATAATGCAATGCCAATGGAAGGCGTGCAGGCACTTGTGGAATTTATGAAGAAATTTGAAGAGGAGAATGCATAAAATGTACCAGTATCATTGTTTGAATGCGATTTCTAATGTTGGATTAGAAGTCTTTGATGAAAATTATACAAAAGTTGAAAACATGGAAGATGCAGATGCAGTGCTTGTAAGAAGTGCTGCAATGCATGAGATGGAATTGGGTGAAAACTTAAAAGTAATCGCAAGAGCAGGGGCAGGGGTAAATAATATCCCTCTCACAAAGTGTGCTGATCACGGTGTTGTTGTATTTAACACACCGGGTGCCAATGCCAACGCTGTAAAGGAATTGGTAGTTGCCGGCATGTTCCTTGCATCCCGTGACATTATTGGCGGCGCAAACTGGGTTCAGTCTGAAAGAATGAACGAAGACATTGCAAAATTAACGGAAAAAGAAAAGAAACGTTTTGCCGGACATGAACTCTATGGGAAGAAACTGGGTGTGATCGGTCTTGGTGCCATCGGTGTTCAGGTAGCAAATACGGCAATCCATCTTGGCATGGATGTTTATGGTTATGACCCATATATTTCCGTAAAAGCAGCATGGAGCCTATCAAAGCACATCAATCATATCAAAAATGTAGAAGATATCTACAAACAGTGTGACTTTATTACTATTCATGTACCACTGCTTGACAGTACAAAGAAAATGATTGATAAGAAAGCCATTGGTATGATGAAGGACGGCGTAGTTGTCATGAATTTTGCCCGTGACCTTCTGGTTGATGAAAAGGATATGATTGAAGCACTTGCAGACGGTAAGGTAAAACACTACGTAACAGACTTCCCAAATACAACAGTTGCAGGCGTAAAAAATGCCATTGTGACACCTCACCTTGGTGCATCCACAGAAGAGGCAGAAGATAATTGTGCGGTAATGGCAGCCAATGAAATCAGAAACTTCCTGGAAAATGGTAACATTACAAACTCTGTAAATTATCCAAACTGTGATATGGGAGCTGCAGGAGAATTCCCAAGACTTTCTATTTGTCATAAAAATATGAAAAACATGTTGAATCAGTTCACAGATATTTTTACAGAGGAAGATATCAACATCGAACATATGACAAATGCCAGTCGTGGAGATTATGCATATTCCATGTTCGATCTGTCTGAAGCGCCAAGCGTTGAAGCGGTTGAAAAGTTAGGAAACATTGAAGGTGTTTTAAGAGTCAGAGTGATTTAACTATTAAAAAAGTGTATAAAAAAGCGTGTTAATATATGATATAGCCTGCATAGACAAGCCGAGGTTAAGCAAAGCCTCAAGGCGGTCTGTGCAGGCTATAATATTAATGATTCTTTTACACTTGTTTAATATTTGAAATATCCGGATCGATCATCAGAGAGTAGTTGGTGTAGTAAACTACAAATCCAGGCTTGCCGCCCTTTGGCTTTTTGACATGCTTTTTCTGAATATAATCGATTTCTACTTTTTCGTTATCTCTGCTCTGAGAATAATAAGCTGCCAATCTGCCTGCTTCTTCGAAAGTTGTATCAGGCATGTCGTCAGCTCCTTCTGTTTTAACGACTACATGAGATCCCGGAACTCCTTTGGCGTGAAACCACCAGTCGTTTCCGGTAGCAAACTTAAAGGTCAGCTCTTCGTTTTGGAAATTGTTTTTGCCCACATACATGTGGTAGCCGTCAGAAGAAATATAGTGGAACGGTTTGGAAGTGATCTTTGGCTTTTTGCCGCCGGGATGCCTCTTTTTGACATAGCCATATTCCATCAGCTCTTCTTTGATCTCCACCAGATCCTCTTCAGACAAAGCAATATCCAGTGCGGTGCTGATGCTGTCCAGATGTTCTACTTCGTCCCCGGTTTCTTTTAAAAGTTCGGAAACGGCTTCATAAGTTCTTTTCAATTTGCTGTATTTATCAAAATATTTCTTTGCATTTTCCAGGGCAGTCAGCTGCGGATCCAATGGAATGGAGATTTCTTCGTTTGTATAGTAATTTAATACATCAAGAGATTTTGCTCCCGGTTCGGCACTATAGCCGTAGGTGGTTAACAGTTCTCCGTAGATACGGTAAGAATCACGTTTTTCTGTATCCTGAAGCTGTTTTGCCTGAATATCATATTTTTTACGGCTTCGTTCCAAAGCATTCTGTACGATTTTTCGTAAATCTACAGAACGCTGACGGATTCTTGTAACCGTATTTCTCTCTGCGTAATAAGTTTCCAGTATGTGGGAAATGCTTTCGGCAGAAATGGCTTCAAAATCCCTGTACATTGTCAGGGAAAGGGCAGAATATTCTATCGGTTTCTTATCGCTGTATATAATCTGCGGCATAAAATTTCCGGTTTTTACATCTTCCATGAAATAAGAAAATGTTTTGTAGAGATGAAGCATTTCGATTTCAGAAAGCGCATTCCCCGACATTTCTGAATTTAAACCGCTTCGGAATATGATTTCGTTTGCTGCCACAGGACTGATTCCGGTGTACGAGGTGTAGAGAGCCTTGGCCAGTCTGGTAGATTTGCTGCCGATTTGTGCTGTAAACGATTCCAAAGTAAGCTCCAGTGGATTTTCTTTTTCCTGTGTAACAGGGATAAAGTAAGTTCTTCCCGGAAGCACTTCTCTGACAGAACTCATCTGCAGAGAGACATGTTTAATACTGTCGATGATGCGGTCCTGTTCATCACAGAAAATAATATTGCTGTGCTTGCCCATGATTTCCACCACCAGTGTCTTTTTGCGTAAATCTCCCAATTCGTCCAGATGTTCAACTTCAAAACGAATGATACGTTCCAGTCCCGGCTGTGAAATGCTTATGATTTTCCCGTTTTCAATATGTTTGCGCAAAAGCATACAGAAATTAGGGGCAGTCATAGGACTTGGTTTATTGTTTTCTGTCAGATAAATCAGTGGAAGAGAAGCACTTGCGCTGATCAGAAGTCTGAAATTTCCTTCCGAAGATTTGATCGTCAGGATTAACTCGTCATTTTCCGGCTGTGCAATCTTTCGAATGCGTCCGCCGGTTAGTTTGTCATTTAATTCTTTTGTAATATTTGCAATGGTAATCCCATCAAATGCCATAAAAAAACCTCCTGTGCAAATTTGCACTACCTCGTATTATACTTGACGATGATTTCTAAATCAACTATAATAAAACAGTATGTAATACTGGAAGATTATGCAAAAGAGAGAAAAAATATGGTAAAAAGTATGACAGGTTTCGGCAGATGTGAAATCTCCGAAGGTACCAGAAAAATGACAGTCGAGATGAAATCTGTAAACCACAGATATCTTGACGTAAATATGAAGATGCCGAAGAAGCTGAATTTCTTTGATGCGTCCATCAGGAATTTATTAAAAACCTATATTCAGCGAGGGAAAGTGGATCTGTTTATTACACTCGAGGATACAGCAGAAACAAATTTCTCTTTGAAGTACAATCAGGAGCTTGCAGGAGAATATTTGAAATATCTTCAGCAGATGGCAGACACCTTTGGGCTTGAAAATGATATTCGCGTGTCTACATTATCAAGATATCCGGAAGTGCTTTCCATGGAAGAAGTGCAGGTGGATGAAGAAGAACTGTGGAACCTTCTTGAAAAAGCATTAAAAGGTGCCTGTGAGCAGTTTGTAGAAACCAGAATCAAAGAAGGAGAAAATCTGAAGAAGGATCTTCTTGCAAAGCTGGACGAAATGCTGGAAAATGTAGAGTACATTTCTGTGCGTTCTCCGCAGATTATTGGAGAGTATCGAAAAAAACTGGAAGATAAAGTAAAAGAACTTCTGGAAGATGTGCACATTGAAGAAAGCAGACTTGCAACAGAAATTACAATCTTTGCCGATAAAATTTGTGTGGACGAAGAAATCGTTCGTTTGCGAAGCCATATTGAACATACAAAAGAAACTTTGGAAGAAGGCGGAGCCGTGGGGCGTAAATTAGATTTTATTGCTCAGGAAATGAACCGTGAGGCGAATACGATTCTTTCGAAAGCAAATGATCTGGAAGTGTCTAATCGTGCCATCGATTTAAAAACTGAAATCGAAAAGGTTCGTGAACAGATTCAGAATATTGAATAGAAGAGGGAGCTATGATATGAAGAAACAGGGTACCTTGGTGGTTGTTTCCGGATTTGCAGGAACCGGTAAGGGAACAGTTATGAAAGAACTGCTTAAAAGATATGATTCTTATGCCCTCTCCATTTCGGCAACAACCAGAAATCCAAGAGGAGGAGAGGTTGACGGAAGAGAGTATTTCTTCAAGACAAAAGAAGAATTTGAGCAGATGATTGAAGCGGATGAGTTCGTAGAGTATGCCTGCTATGTAGGTAATTATTATGGAACACCGAAAAAATATGTTCAGGAGCAGCTGGCAGCC
>ERZ1032130.54-NODE-54-length-35045-cov-5.421463_pt1 | contig 35045 bp, 23 predicted proteins | sample MGYA00517879_ERZ1032130 | MGnify/ENA primary metagenome ERZ1032130 (study PRJEB33719, sample SAMN04262597) | wastewater metagenome | biome: rural village; feature: animal feces; material: feces | host: Bos taurus | place: El Salvador | collected 2012-01-31 ...
TTCATTATCAATCGCATTGGCTTTCGCAGGGATAGCCAATGCACAGTATCAGGGCACAGTTGACGGCCTTGAACAGAAATCAGAGTTGGTATTTGCCGGCAACATCACTGCCGAGAACTACGTTCGCCACCATGCCGCCACCTTCGATGCCAGCGGCAACGCATTCGTGTCGCTTGCCTTCGATTCGCAACTGAATGGCATTGAGCCAATCGGTGTGAGCGCAATGGTAATAAAGCTCAATGAGACCGGTGCAGAGGCATGGTCGGCTCCCATCATCGGTGCAGCCACTGTGAAAGACCTCCTCAGCGACGGTAACGGCGGTGTGTATGCAGCCGGAGTGTTTGCCGACGAAGTGGAATTCCGCGGCACCGACGGTGCTTCATTCACAAAGGAAGGCTACAAGGAATTTGACGCCTTCACAGTGTCGCAGGCAGCTTCGTTCATCGCACACTACGATGCCGATGGAAAGCTCCTCAACATCGGCACCATCGTCCCCACCCACGACCCCGAGCTTGATGCCACAGGTATGTATTTTGCAGAGGACGGCGACACTTATTGCTCTGTGCAGCAGCTTGCCATTGCCAATGGCAAGGTGTATGCTCTCTACACACTGAAAGGTGCTGTGGAAACAGCCAACGGGTCGTTCACTTCAGGCTCAATGGATGCTTGGGGCATCGGCTGGTATGCAGCCCTGCAATCGGCATTTGTGGCTGAGATTGGCGACGACATGAGCGCAAGCAACATTGTTGCATCAATCGGCAGCGAGACATTTACCACTCAAATCGACAGCTATCAGCTCCAGTCGATGCGCATGGCTGCCGATAGCGACAACCTCTATCTCGCTTTCATCGCTACCGGTCCCAACACCCTTACCACAGCCGGAGGCGAGAAGAAATTTGAGTTCAGCTGGCCCACTGAGGGTGGAATAATCTTTGGCTACGGTCTTGCACGAATCAATCTCGCTACCGGTGCTATTGATGCCACCAAGCAGTCAGAGGTTGTAACTTCCGACGAGTATTATGCTACCGAAATCAAGCAGATGTACAAGAGCGGCAATTCACTGGTAGTATGCGGAAACTTCCAGAAGTACAATGGTTTTTATTCCACAGCTGTAGCTACAGGCTCAAGCGATGTATTCATGGCTTTTATTGACCCCACTACCCTCGACACCCAAAGACTGGGTTCTTCACGCTACGATGAGGGCGACGCTACCCAGAATGAGGAAATCTTCACTTCGAGCGCAATATGCGGCGGTAAACTTTTTGTAAGTGGCTATGCTGCAAGCAAGACCGACCACTCGCTTATTACACCAATCAACATCATCGCTGATCTTGAAGGTGACGGCGAGGCTATCCATAGTTCCAATAGCGGCTACATCTTCGGAACTGCTGCCAACGAAGCCGGCAACATGCTCCTCACTGCATGGTCGCACGACCTCACAGGCTCTTGCTTCACTCGCTATGGGGTGACTTCGGGCGGCGTAAACGATGCTATCGGAAAGCTCAACGTGAACGTATATCCCAACCCCGTAGCCGACGTGCTTCGCTTCTCAGAGGCTTCCGACGTAGAGCTTACTTCGCTCAGCGGTGCAAAGGTTGCTGCTGCCAAGGGCGTCACTTCGCTCGATGTGACAGGCCTTGCATCGGGTGTGTATGTGGCTAAAGTCACTACCGCTGCCGGCACCACAGCAGTGAAAATTGTGAAGAGCAAATAATTGTGTAAATATTATTAAATAATCACAAATATACTTAATTTTTCACTACTATCTCACTGCAATGTATTAAATAGGTTGTGAGTATGGTTAATAATTGGTATATTTGCACTGAGTTTAAGGAAACTGAATTCGGAGGGGGCAGGGTTTGCTCCCTCGTTTTTTTGCCAAAAGTGCAGAAACAGCCCACCGGCGGCTACGGCAATTCACCCGGGCGGGTTGTGAAGCAATACATAATGATAACGATTTTATAACGATATATGATTGACAAGAAAGCGATAATCGACGTGGTGAATGAGGCTCTTGCCTGCAGCGATGCATTCCTTGTGGACGTGACCGTAAGTGGCGACAACCGCATTGTGGTGGAAATAGACAGCTACTCATCGGTGAGCATCGACGACTGCGTGCGCCTCAACGACATCATTGAATCGCACTTCGACCGCGACGTGGAAGACTATGAGCTTGAAGTGGGCTCGGCAGGACTTACCTCGCCGCTGCGCGTGAAAGCCCAGTACGACAAGAACGTGGGCAACCCCGTGGAAGTGCTCACCGCCGACGGCCGCAAGCTCAAAGGCGAGCTGAAGGAAGCCGGCGACACCGACTTCACCATCGTGGTGAGCCGCAAAGTGAAGCCCGAGGGAGCCAAGCGCCCGGTGATGGTCGATGAAGACGTCACCCTGAAATACGACGAAATAAAATATACTAAATACTTAATAGAGTTTTAACAACCCGACTATGGCAAAGAAAGAGGAAACCATTGATATGGTGGATCGTTTTTCGGAATTTAAGGAGCTGAAAAACATCGACAAGACCACAATGATTAGCGTCTTGGAGGAATCGTTTCGCAGTGTCATCGCCAAGATGTTTGGCAGCGATGAAAACTTCGATGTGATTATGAACCCCGACAAAGGCGACTGCGAGATTTACCAGAACCTCGAAATCGTTCCCGACGGCGAGGTAGTTGACCCTGTGAAGCAAATCAGCATCACCGACGCTAAAAACGACCCCGATGATCCCGACCCCGACTGCGAGGTGGGCGAAGACCACACCAAGAAGATTGACTTCGCCAGCTTCGGACGCCGTGCCATTCTCAACCTGCGCCAGACGCTTGCAAGCAAGATTCTCGACCTGCAGAAAGACGCAATCTACTCCAAATTTAAGGAGATGGAGGGCGAACTTGTGACGGGTGAGGTCTATCAGCTCTGGAAGCGCGAGATTCTGCTTCTCGACGACGACAAGAACGAGCTTCTGCTCCCCAAGGACCAGCAGATTCCGAGCGACTTCTACCGCAAGGGCGAAACCGTGCGTGCAGTGATCTATAACGTAGATAACAAGAACAATAATCCCAAGATTACGGTGTCGCGCACAAGCGAGAACTTCCTGCGCCGCCTCTTCGAACTCGAAGTGCCCGAAATCCACGACGGACTTATCCTGATACGTGCCGTGGCACGCATTCCGGGTGAGCGTGCAAAGATTGCCGTAGAGAGCTACGACGACCGCATCGACCCCGTAGGTGCCTGCGTGGGCGTGAAGGGTGCCCGCATTCACGGCATCGTGCGCGAGCTGCGCAACGAGAACATCGACGTAATCAACTATACCAACAACCCGTCGCTCTTCATTCAGCGTGCCCTCAGCCCCGCCAAGATTTCTTCAATCCGTCTTGATGAGGAGAACAAGCACGCCGAGGTGTTCCTTCGCCCAGAGGAGGTATCGCTTGCCATCGGTAAGGGCGGATTGAACATTCGCCTTGCATCGATGCTCACAGGCTATGAAATCGACGTTTACCGCGACCTCGAGGACAACGAGGAGGACATCTACCTCGACGAGTTCAAGGACGAAATCGACGGTTGGGTAATCGAGGCTCTCAAGGATATGGGCTGCGCCACTGCAAAGGCTGTGCTCAACACTCCGCGCGAAGAGCTTATCGAGAAAGCCGACCTTGAGGAAGACACCGTAGATAACGTCCTCGCCGTACTCAAGGCTGAATTTGACGAATAAAAAAGGTTATACGGTTATAGGGTTACAAGGTTATAGGAGCCTCTCTTACCTCTTACCCCTTACCTCTCCACTCTCCACTCTCCACTCTCCGCTAAATAAAAAAACAATAGAACGAAAGTAGAATATATGCCAGTAAAGATTAGTAAAGTAGCCAAAGACCTGAACGTGGGTACGCAGACCCTAATCGATTTCCTCAGCAAGAAAAAGATTACGGTCGATTCCAATCCCAACGCCCGCATTAGCGATGAGCACTACCAGATGCTCCTCAACGAATTCAAGACCGACAAGGATCAACGCATCAAATCGGACAATTTCATCAGCGAGCGCCGACAGGAGAAGGCTAAACCCGCGTCAGCACCAGCAGCTACCGAACAGTCGAAGGAGCAGCCTAAGCCTGAGATGATAAAGACCACCGTCGAACCGGTGCAGGCTCCGAAAATCATTGGTAAAATCGACCTCAACAAGCCGGTTAAGCCCGCTGCGCCCAAGCCCGAGCCTGCTAAGCCACAGCCCGAGGCTCACAAAAAGGAGCAGCCCAAGCCGCAGCAACCGGCTGCAAAGCCAGTAGCTAACCAGGCTCCCGAGAAGCCTGCAACAAAGCCTGCTGCACCTGCAAAGGAGCAGCCTAAGCCGCAACCGGAACAGCCTAAGGCAGAGACTCCCGTCAAGAACGAGGAGGAGGAGATTTTCACTCTCAATAAACCTACGCTCCGCACCACTCTCAACGTGGTGGGCAAAATCGACCTTTCGGCTATCAACCAGCAGACTCGCCCCAAGAAGAAAAGCAAAGAAGAGCGCCGCAAAGAGCGCATCGACAAGGACAAAGCTCGCCAGGAGGCTCGCAACGCCGCTGCCGAGGGTGCTCAGGGCGACCGCAAGAAGCGCAAGCGCATAGGTAAGGAGAAAATCGACATTGAGAAAAGCTCCAACCAGTTCCAGAGCCAATCGCCCAAGAAGGAGCAGTCGAAAGGTGGAATGTCGGCTGTTGCCGATATGCCTTCGGAGAAAGGCTCGAAGAAGAACCGCAACAAGAACAAGCGTCCGCTCAAGCCCGAAGTGAGCGATGAGGAGGTGCAGAAGCAGGTGAAGGAAACCCTCGCACGCCTCACCACCAAAGCCCCCAAAAAGGCTGCCAAGTGGCGTAAGGAGAAGCGCGAAGACTTCCGCGAGCGTGAGCGCGAGGCTGCCGAACTCGAAGCAGCTGAGGAAAAGACACTCAAGCTCACCGAGTTTGTTACTGCCAACGACCTCGCAGTGATGATGGACGTGCCTATCAACAAGGTAATCGGCACTTGCATGAGCATCGGCGTGATGGTGTCAATCAACCAGCGACTCGATGCCGAGACCATCAACCTCGTTGCCGACGAATTTGGATTCAAGACCGAGTTTGTAAGCTCTGAGGTGGTAGAGGCTATCAACAGCGAGGAGGATGCGGAGGAAGACCTCGAACCGCGTCCACCGGTAGTGACCGTGATGGGTCACGTGGATCACGGTAAGACGTCGCTCCTCGACTATATCCGCAACGCCAACGTAATCGCCGGTGAGGCTGGTGGTATCACCCAGCACATCGGTGCCTACAACGTGAAACTCAAGAACGGACAGCACATCACGTTCCTCGACACTCCGGGTCACGAAGCTTTCACCGCAATGCGTGCCCGTGGTGCCAAGGTCACCGATATCGTTATCATCATTGTGGCTGCCGACGACAATATCATGCCGCAGACCATCGAGGCCATCAACCACGCCTCGGCTGCCGGCGTGCCTATCATCTTTGCTATCAACAAAATCGACAAGCCCACCGCTAATCCCGAGAAGATTAAGGAAGGACTTGCCAATATGAACTACCTCGTGGAGGACTGGGGCGGCAAATACCAGTCGCAGGACATCTCGGCGAAGAAGGGTATCGGCGTGACCGAACTTCTCGACAAGGTGCTCCTCGAAGCTGAAATGCTCGACCTCAAAGCCAACCCCAACCGCAAAGCTACCGGCTCAATCATCGAGTCATCGCTCGACAAGGGCCGCGGATATGTGGCTACGGTGCTCGTGCAGAACGGAACTCTCCATGTGGGCGACATCATTCTTGCCGGAACTCACTACGGAAAGGTGAAGGCAATGTTCAACGAGCGTAACCAGCGCATCACCGAGGCGGGTCCGGCTACTCCGGCTCTTATCCTCGGCTTGAACGGCGCTCCTACTGCCGGCGACACATTCAACGTGATGGAAACCGACCAGGAGGCTCGCGAAATTGCCAACAAGCGCGAACAACTGCAGCGTGAGCTTGGTCTCCGCACCCAGAAGCGCGTTACACTTGAGGATATCGGCCGCCGCAAGGCTCTCGGTAGCTTCAATGAGCTTAACATCATCGTGAAGGGTGACGTTGACGGCTCTATCGAGGCTCTTAGCGACTCGCTCATCAAGCTCTCTACACCTGAGGTACAGGTGAATGTGCTCCACAAGGCTGTGGGTGCAATCTCAGAGAGCGATGTGGTGCTTGCATCGGCATCAGATGCCTACATTGTGGGCTTCCAGGTGCGTCCGTCGCAAGCTGCACGCCGCCTCGCCGAAAAAGAGGGTGTAGATATCCGTCTCTACTCGGTCATCTACAAGGCCATAGAGGAGGTGAAGAGCGCAATGGAGGGTATGCTTGCTCCGGAGCTGAAGGAGGAAATCCTCGGAAGTGCCGAAGTTATGCAGACCTACCACATATCGAAGGTGGGAACCATTGCCGGTGCAATCGTGCGTGAGGGTAAGGTGAAGCGTAACTGCAAGGTGCGCGTGATTCGCGACGGCATTGTGCGCTACACCGGCGACCTCGGCTCGCTCAAGCGCTTCAAGGACGACGTGAAGGAGGTCACTACCGGATATGAGTGCGGACTCAGCGTGGCTGGCTACAACGACATTCAGGAGGGCGACTTTATCGAGTCGTTTGAGGAAGTCGAGGTAAAGAAGTCGCTCTAATGACCGCATAGGCACAATCAGCGTCACATGACATATTCTCTAATCGGATAATACACATAGCAATTATGGCTATCGAAATAAGGAAAATCGACACCAAGGGCGGGCTAAAGAAGTTCGTGAAATGGGGCATCGACCTCTACAAGGGCAACGAATGCTTCGTTCCGCCTCTTGTGATGGACGACGTGAACACGCTCGACCCTCACAACAACCCGGCTTTCGACTTCTGCGAGAGCATCTATTTCATGGCTTACGACGACGGCAAGCCTGTGGGACGCATTGCCGGTATCATCAACAATGTGGTCAATGAAAAGACCGGCAAGAAGACGCTGCGCTTCGGCTGGGTGGATTTCATCGACGATACGCGCGTGAGTGAGGCTCTTTTCCGCGCCGTGGAGGTGTGGGGCCGCTCTAAGGGCATGGAGGAGATTGTAGGTCCGCTCGGTTTCAGCGATATGGACCCCGAGGGTATGCTCGTGGAGGGCTTCGACCAGGAGGGTACGATGGCTACCATCTACAACTATCCCTACTATCCCAAGCACCTCGAGGCAATGGGCTTTGAGAAGGAAGCCGACTGGGTGGAGTTCCGCATGACAGTGCCCGACGGCATTCCTGAGCGCTACCAGCGCATCAGCGACATCATAAAGCGCAAATACGAGCTTTCTACGCCCAAATACACCAGCGCAAAGAAGCTCGTGAAGGATTACGGTCAGGAGATTTTCCAGCTCATCAATGAGGCTTATTCTGAGCTTTATGGCTACTCGCCGCTCACTCCGCGACAGATTAACCGCTACATCAGCATGTATATCCCCGTGCTGCGCCTCGACAACATCTCCCTTATCGTGGACAAGGACAAGAAGCTCATAGGCGTGGGAATTGCAATGCCGTCGATGTCGAAGGCACTCATCAAGTGCCGCGGACGCATGTTCCCATTCGGCTGGATTCATCTGCTCAAAGCTTTGCGCGGACAGAACGATGTGGTCGATCTGCTGCTCGTGGCAGTGAAGCCCGAGTATCAGAGCAAGGGCGTGAACTCGCTGCTTTTCACCGACCTTATTCCGTGCTTCATCAAGAACGGATATAAGTTTGCCGAGAGCAACCCCGAGCTTGAGCTTAACCAGAAAGTACAGTCGCAATGGGGCTACTTCGAGACGCGCCAGCACAAGCGCCGCCGCGCCTTCCGCAAGTCGCTCTAATCCCTTTTATTACCGGTGTCGCCATCGCATGAATAAAGCAATGGCACCACACCCGGAAGTTTATTGAAAGTATTCGAGAAGGTGCTATAGTCGCAGAATCCTGTCATGTCGGCTATAGCACCAATCTTTTTTGCATCGGTCGCTGTGTTTTTTATCGGGTTGCATTGTGATTTTTCGAGGATTTAGATTAAATTTGCAAAGATATTGACAATTCCATTTATTATTGTAAAAATGAAGAAAACTATTCTTTCGATGCTTTTGCCGCTTGCTGCCCTCTCAGCATGGGCGGTGAGCGTGACTTCGACTCCCGGACAATTGTCGCAGGTGGTGACCGACCACAGTGTTACTAAACTCACCGTGGCGGGTGCTCTCGATGTGCGCGACTTTGCTTTTATCGCCGACAAGCTGCCGTCTCTCGCCTCGCTCGACATCAGCGATGCTGAGATTGTGGCATATACGTTCACCGCCGATGAGCAATACTTTGGCTGCCGCAACTCCTCGGCTGCAAATGCACTGCCCGGACACGCTTTCTTCGGATCTTCTATCAGCAACATAGCTCTGCCTGAGCAACTCACCGAGATAGGCGATGCTGCCTTTGCTGCGTGCGCCAATCTGCAGTCAATCTCCATTCCTGCAAACGTGACACGAATAGGCGACAACGCCTTCAATGCTTCGGCTCTCGCCGGAATCAACGTGAATGTCAGCGAAATCGGTTACAATGCCTTTGCCGACTGCCTCTCACTCACCTCGGTGCAACTTGGCTCTAATGTCACAAAGATAGGCAACCGCGCCTTTGCAGGCTGCAAGGAGCTTGCCTCAATTGATATCGCCGAAGGCTCTATGCTGCAGCTGATTGGCGACGAGGCTTTCTTGGGCACTGCACTCAGCGACTTCGACTTCGACCGTTGCCCCAATGTGGAAAGTGTTGGGAAATGGGCTTTTGCCGGCACGCAGATGCGCAAATCCGCCCTGCCCGATGCTCTGAGCGAGGTGGCTGAGGGCGTTTTCTTCGGGAACACTGCCGCCGAGCAGATTTCAATCCCCGAATATGCCGAAGCTATAGGCGATTATGCCTACTACGGCAATCCTGCCGAAAATGTGTTGAAAATTCCTGCCGACGTGGCAGCCATCGGCAACAACGCCTTTGAGGGCGTAACTCCTGCCTCGGTGGTAGCTTATCCGCTCAACGTGCCCGTGCTCAGCAAGGAGGTGTTCAAGGGTATGAACGATGCCTCGCGCATTGTTCTATATGTGGAAAAGAGCGCGATTGCAGCCTACCGGAGTGCCGCACAATGGAACGACTTCGACATTCAGGACATCGCAGCTACCGACGCCCCAATGGTGGGTGCCGACAATGCCATAAAAGCCCACTTTGACGATGCCACTCTCTGCATCACCGCAACTGTGGAAATTGAGAGCATAAGCATCGTGAATGAAGCCGGTGTGCTGTGTGGCAAATCGCAAGGCTCAGGCTGCGAAGTGCGCATCGACACCTCTGCAATCACTTCGGGCATTGTGATAGCCGCTGTGACGATGAAAAGCGGCGAAGTACGCATCTTCAAGCTGCGCCGCAACTAAAACTTACGCAAAAAAAGAACAGTAATCAATAATAGATGGGAAAGAACAAACTGAAGAAATTTGCCGAGATGGATCGGCTGCCCAACGTGTACCAATTCCCCTTCGCTGCCATTCACGACCGGCAGTGTGAGCTGCGCGGCTGTTGGGGCGAGAAGGTGTTTGGTAACAGCAACCCCATTGTGGTGGAACTTGGCTGCGGAAAGGGTGAATATGCCGTGGGGCTTGCACGACGCTTCCCCGAGAAGAACTACATAGGCATCGACATAAAGGGCGCACGAATGTGGACAGGTGCCAAGCAGGCTCACGCCGAAGGGCTACCTAATGTGGCATTCCTCCGCACCAACATCGAGCTCATCGACCGCTTCTTCGCTCCCGGCGAAGTGAGCGAAATATGGATTACGTTCCCCGACCCACAGATGCGCAAGGTGCGCAAGCGCCTCACTTCCACACGGTTCATGGAGCTTTACCGCCTCATTCTGAAGCCCAACGGACTCGTGCATCTAAAGACCGACAGTCCTTTCCTCTACACCTATACCGATGCTATGGTGGCTCTCAACAATCTGCCTGTAGAGGTGAACACTGCCGACCTGTATCACTCAGGACTTGCCGACGACATTTTGGAAATCCGCACTTTCTATGAGCAGCAGTGGCTCAACCGCGGACTCACCATAAAATACCTGCAATTCCACCTCACTCCCGACACCGCACTCTCCGAGCCCGACATCGAGATTGAGGAGGACACCTACCGCAGCTTCTCGCGCGGCTACATTCAGTGCCCGCAGTTGCTCGACGACAAAGAATAACCACATCGACTGCATTGCCTGCAGCGGCTTGCACGCCACTGCACCTTAACCCTCATAAATAATCACGCAAAAAGAAGAAATGGAACTACGACTATATCCCAACCTCATTCTTGAAGCACTGAAAAACGTGCGCTATCCCGGCACCGGCACCGACATTGTCACTGCCGGAATGGTGGAAGACGACATTCGCATCGACGGCATGAAGGTGTCGTTCTCTATCGTATTCGACAAGCCTACCGACCCCTTCGCTAAGTCGGTAATCCGCGCTGCCGAAACAGCTATCAACACCTACATATCGCCCGATGTGGAAATCAAGGGCAACATCGCGATGAAATCGCGCACTCAGCTGCCTCCGAAGCCCGAAAATCCGCTCCCGGGCGTGAAAAACATCATCGGCGTGTCGTCGGGCAAAGGCGGCGTTGGAAAATCCACCATTGCCAGCAATCTGGCGGTATCGCTCGCGCAGCTCGGCTACAAAGTGGGTCTGCTCGATGCCGACATTTTCGGTCCCTCGGTGCCCAAAATGTTCGGTGTGGAAGACGAGCAGCTCTATATGACCCGCGTTGATGGCCGCGACCTTATTCTGCCCATCGAGAAATACGGCGTGAAGCTCCTCTCAATAGGCTTCCTCGTGGAGAAGGAAAAAGCCGTGCTTTGGCGCGGCGGAATGGCAAGCAACGCGCTGAAACAGCTCATCGGTGAAGCTCACTGGGGCGAGCTCGACTACTTCATCATCGACATGCCTCCGGGCACGAGCGACATTCACCTCACCTTGGTGCAGACGCTCGCCATCACCGGTGCTATAGTGGTGACCACACCGCAGGAAGTGGCTCTTGCCGATGCACGCAAGGGCGTGAGCATGTTCCGCAGCGACAAGGTGAACGTGCCCATCCTCGGCATTGTAGAGAATATGTCGTGGTTCACGCCTGCCGCCCACCCCGATGAGAAATACTTCATCTTCGGCAAAGACGGCGGAAAGAACCTCGCTGAGGCTCTCAACGTGAAACTCCTGGGCCAGATACCGCTGGTAGCAGGAATATGCCGTGGCGGCGACGACGGCGTGCCTGTGACGCTCCAGAACAGCGTGTCGGGGGCTTCGTTCCTCACCCTCGCCCGCACCGTGGCTGAGGTGGTAGATGCCCGCAACGCCACCCTACCGCCCACCGAGAAAGTTTTCCTCCACTAATCCACCCGACAACAAAAAACTCTCAATCATAATGAAAACAAGAAATACGCCATTGATGGTGGCAGCTGCGATGCTGGCACTTTGCTGCGCCACCGCGTGGGCGCAGCCTACGGTGAAATCGGGATTTGACAAGCTCGACCAATGGACCGAAAAGTGCCACCAGGAGCGTCCGCGCACACTCGGTTACCCCTGCAACCAAGTTTCCGACCTCACCGACTTCTACAAGTGGTACACCGCCAACCAGATGGAGAATTTCCTCATCAACAATGCCGGAGACCCATTCGGCAAGGTGGGTGCCCTGTCGTCGGGCGCATTTGAGCGCGAAGTGATTGAGTTTTTCGCCCCAAAATACGGATTCTCGCCCGATGACCTGTGGGGAATGGTGACTATGAGCGGAACCGACGGCAACAACCACGGCATATACTTCGGTGCAAACTTCTTGAAGCACAAGACCGGCAAAGAGCCTATCGTGTATGTTTCCGACGAAGCTCACTACAGCAACTTCCGCCTGTGCGACCTCCAGAACCTCGATGTACGCCTCATCAAGAGCGACGACATGGGTTGCATGATTCCCGACTCGCTTGAGGCTGCTCTAGACACTTCCCGACCATGCCTGATGGTATATGCCATGGGAAGCACCTTCAAGGGCGCTATCGACGACCAGAAGGCTTTAAACCGCGTGCTGGCACGCCACCCCGAGATGGCTGTGTATCGCCACATCGACGCAGCACTCTTTGGCGGCTACCTGCCATTCACCAAGCATCGCCACATGGTCGATCGCCGCGAGGTGGGCTTTGAGTCGATTTCTATCAGCGGACACAAATTCTTCGGCATCGACAGCCCTTGCGGCTTGTTTATCACCACACGCGAGGTATATGACAACCAGACCACCTTCGACATTCCCTACCTAAACGCCAATATGCGAATGATTAGCTGCTCGCGCTCGGGCATTGAGCCGCTGAAGTTCTGGTGGCTCATACAGAAGATTGGCGAGCGTGGCTGGACAGCCCAAGCCACTCAAATGCTTGAGTGCACCGACTATCTCAAGCAGCAGCTCACAGCCATAGGCTGGCCCTGCTGGAGCAACGACTACAGCAACACCGTGTTCTTCCGCCGCCCCTCCGACGAGATTGTAGCACACTACAACCTTGCCAACAGCGAAGACCCGCGTTTCGGCGGAAAGCTTTCGCATGTGGTGGTGATGCAGCACGTCACCCGCGAAGCCATAGACCGCTTCATCAGCGCACTGAAAAACGACCTGAAGCGTCGCTGAAGATTTACCAAGTCCCCCACACACCAAGCCTCCACTGCATGTCGTTATTCACCAATGCAACCCCCACTGCGTGTCATTATTCACCCATGCAGCCCCACCCCACTGCATGTCGCTATTCACCAATGCAACCCCACCCCACTGTGTGTCGTTATTCACCAATGCAGCAGCAGTCGAGCGGAGCGAGCAGCGTGCCGGAGGTACGCGATAATGGTTAGCCCCACACAGGCAGTGCCGGAGGTACTGGCTGTGTGGGGTAGCGATTATAACAGAAGCGATAGTGTGTCGTAGATACACGATTATGGTAGCTCAAATTATGGTAGCTCAAAAAAACGTAAGCATCCTAAACCAACCGTTTGGCTACGGCAAATTCCGGATGCTTACACAAAAACCACCCCACACCTAATGAAAAAAAAAAAGATGCCTCCCGGCTGGGAAGCATCTTAGTTTTTTATCTGTTATCGGGTTATCCCACAAGAGGAATTAACCGTTAACTTTCTTCATGTGTGCGATGAGCTCGAGAACCTTGTTAGAGTAACCGATCTCGTTGTCGTACCAAGAAACAACCTTAACGAAAGTGTCGGTCAAAGCGATACCGGCCTTAGCGTCGAAGATTGAAGTACGAGTGTCACCAAGGAAGTCAGAAGAAACAACTGCATCTTCAGTGTAACCAAGAACACCCTTGAGTTCGCCCTCAGAAGCCTCCTTCATTGCAGCGCAAATCTCAGCATAAGTGGCAGGCTTAGCCAAGTTTACAGTAAGGTCAACTACAGAAACATCGAGAGTAGGAACGCGCATTGACATACCGGTCAATTTGCCGTTGAGCTCAGGAATAACTTTACCTACAGCCTTAGCAGCACCAGTAGAAGACGGGATGATGTTGCCCGAAGCAGCACGACCACCGCGCCAATCCTTCATTGAAGGACCGTCAACAGTCTTCTGAGTAGCAGTAGTAGAGTGAACAGTAGTCATAAGACCATCGGTGATACCAAACTTGTCGTTGAGCACCTTAGCGATAGGAGCCAAGCAGTTAGTAGTACAAGAAGCGTTAGAAACGAACTTAGTTCCCTTCTCATACTTGTCGAAGTTAACACCGCAAACAAACATAGGAGTAGCGTCCTTAGAAGGAGCCGACATAACAACATACTTAGCACCGGCGTCGATGTGAGCCTGAGCCTTCTCCTGAGTCAAGAAAAGACCTGTAGATTCAACAACATACTCAGCCTCTACCTCGTTCCACTTCAAGTCGGCAGGATTGCGCTCTGCAGTCACGCGGATCTTGTTGCCGTTTACGATAAGCTGGCTGTTCTCAACATCGGCTTCGATAGTACCCTCGAATGCACCGTGCATTGTATCGTATTTGAGCATGTATGCCAAGTAATCAACCGGGCAAAGGTCATTGATACCTACAATCTGAATGTCATCTCTGTTCTGAGCTGCACGGAAAACGAAACGTCCGATACGTCCGAAACCATTAATACCTACTTTAATCATGTTACAAAAAAATTTTATTTGGTTAAAATTGTTCCTGAATTTTCAAAGCTCTCAGAGCCTTGCATTTCACACCGCAAAATTAATAATTATTTTTGAAACAATATTAGTGTAGAGAGGAAAAATAATGGAAATTTTTCCTTAATTTTAGATAAATAATCGGGCGAGTGAAATGTTTGCCTTGCAAGAGCCGTAAAAGTGACTTATTTTTCGCGCATAAACACGTTGACAGGCGTGCCCGAGAACTCCCAGTTTTCGCGTATCTTGTTCTCAAGATAGCGGCGATATGGCTCTTTCACCCACTGCGGAAGGTTGCAGAAGAAGATGAATGTGGGCACCGCTGCTCCCTTGAGCATGGTGATATATTTTATCTTCACATATTTGCCCTTGTTGGCTGGTGGCGGATAGGCGGCAATAGCCTCCTGCATCACATTGTTGAGCTTCGAGGTGGGTACGGTGCGCTTGCGGTTCTCATACACCTTTGCGGCACTCTCAAGCACCTTGAGAATGCGCTGCTTGGTGAGCGCCGACCCGAAGATGATGGGGAAGTCGGTGAATGGCGCAAAGCGCGAGCGAATGGCGTTCTCGTAGGTCTTGATAGCCTCCTGGCTCTTGTTCTCCACGAGGTCCCACTTGTTCACGCACACCACAAGCCCCTTCTTGTTGCGCTGAATGAGCGAGAATATGTTGACGTCCTGAGTCTCGATTCCGCGGGTGGCATCAATCATGAGGATGCACACGTCGGCATTCTCAATGGCGCGGATGCTTCGCAGCACCGAGTAGAACTCTATATCCTCGTTCACCTTGTTTTTCTTGCGTATTCCGGCAGTATCGACAAGGTAGAAGTCGAAGCCAAACTTATTGTAGCGTGTATAGATGCTGTCGCGTGTGGTTCCGGCAATATTGGTGACGATGTTGCGCTCCTCGCCGATAAAGGCATTCACAATCGACGACTTGCCGCTGTTTGGACGGCCTACAATGGCAAATTTGGGCAGATTCTCGAGTTTTTCGCTCTCCTCATCGGTCTTGGGGAGCAATCGCACCACTTCATCGAGGAGATCGCCTGTACCCGAGCCGTTCACTGCCGAGATGGAGAACGGGTCGCCGAGACCGAGCGAATAAAACTCAGCCGAGGCATATACGCCCTCATTGTTGTCGGCTTTGTTGGCAACGAGAATCACGGGTTTCTTGCAGCGGCGCAATATGTCGGCAACGTGGTCGTCGAGGTCGGTGACGCCATTCTTGATATCCACCAAGAAGAGAATCACATCGGCCTCGTCGATGGCAATCGACACCTGCTTGTTGATTTCCTCCTCAAAGATATCGTCGGAATTAACCACCCAGCCGCCGGTATCCACTATCGACAGCTCATTGCCGCACCACTCCACCTTTCCATACTGGCGGTCGCGCGTGGTGCCCGAAGTGTCATCGACGATTGCCGAACGCGTCTGCGTCAGGCGATTGAAAAGTGTGGATTTGCCCACATTGGGGCGGCCCACTATAGCTACTAATTTACCCATAATTCCAGTTGTTGTTGTTTTCTTTGTTACTCTTTCCCAATTAGTCTTATAAGTCCTTAGTCTAATTAGTCCTATAAGTCTAATTGGAGCTATCACTCCTTGTAGCCGAAGGCACGGAGCTTATTGTCTCGGTTGCGCCAGTCCTTCTCCACCTTCACATACAGCTCGAGCATCACCTTCTTGCCGAAGAACTGCTCAATGTCCTTTCGAGCCTCGATGCCCACCTGCTTGAGCTTGGCACCGCCACGACCTATGATAATGCCCTTCTGGCTGTCGCGCTCCACAAAGATAACAGCCATGATGTGGATAGAGTTCTCCGTCTCGTGGAATTTTTCCACAAGCACCTCGGTGGCGTAGGGCACCTCCTTGTCGTAGTCGAGCAGAATCTTCTCGCGGATAATCTCGGTGACGAAGAATCGCGCGGGCTTGTCGGTGAGCGCGTCTTTGCCGAAGAACGGCGGCGAGTCGGGCAGAAGCTCCACAATGCGCTTCATGATGCTCGACACATTGAATTTTGCCAGTGCCGAGGTGGGGAACACCTCAGCCTGCGGCAGAATTTCCTTCCAGCGGTCGATAATGCGCTCTAAGTCGTCGTTGCCTTTGAGCAGGTCGATCTTGTTGATGACGAGCAGCACCGGGAAGTTGCGGTTGGCTGCCACGCGGTCGAGGAACGCACGGTTTTTTGTAGGGTCCTCCACCACGTCGGTCACATAGAGCAGAATGTCGGCATCGACAAGAGCCTCCTGCGAGAACTCAAGCATACTCTCCTGCAACTTGTATTTGGGCGAGAGCACTCCGGGAGTGTCGGAGAACACAATCTGGTAGTCGTCGGCATTGACGATGCCCATGATGCGGTGGCGCGTGGTCTGCGCCTTGGCGGTGATAATCGACAGTCGCTCGCCCACCAGCTCATTCATGAGGGTGGATTTTCCTACATTAGGGTTACCCACAATGTTTACGAATCCTGCTTTATGCATAAGTCTCTGTTTGCAATTACTTCATTATTAGGCTACAACAGCCCATGCAGCCGTGCGTGGCTGCTGTGTAATATCAAAAAATCTCACGTTCCTCGTGGCACCGGTGAGGGCTGCGAGGAATGTGAGATTAATTATGTCGTGTGATTAGAAACCCCAGACGATATACATTGCGCCCCAGGTGAAGCCTGCGCCGAATGCAGTGAGCACAATCTTGTCGCCCTTCTTGAGCTTACCCTTATGCTCGTCGAGGCACAATGGAATTGATGCTGCGCTGGTGTTGCCATAGTGCTCAATGTTCACAAGCACCTTCTCGCTCTCGATGCCGAGGCGGTCGCCTACAGCCTCGATGATTCGCAAGTTGGCCTGATGCGGAACAAACCAGTCGATATTCTCAACGGTGAGGTTGTTGCGCTTCATCACGTCCTGCGACGAAGTGAGCATGTCGGTCACAGCGTGCTTATACACTGCGCGACCCTCTTGATACACATAGTGCTCGTCGGCATCGACAGTTTCGTGCGAGGCAGGACGTGCCGAGCCACCCGCCTTCATGAGCAAGTGAGGCAATCCGATGCCATCAACGTGGAACACGCCATCAATGATTCCCACATTCTCCTCCTTAGTAGGCTCCACGAGCACTGCTCCGGCGGCGTCGCCGAAGAGCGGACAGGTGCTGCGGTCCTTGTAGTTGGTCATACTCGACATCTTCTCGGCAGCCACCACAATCACTTTCTTGTACATACCGCTGCGCACATAGGCGGCGGCAGCCTGAAGCGACACGATAAAGCCGGCGCAAGCAGCCTGAATGTCATAACCATAGGCATTCACGGTGCCACAGCCCTGGGCGATAACCGAAGCCGTAGAAGGGAAGCGGTAGTCGGGGTTAGAAGTGGCGCAGATAATCATATCCACGTCAGCAGCAGCCGTGTGGGTCTCTTCGAGCAGCTTGTTCACTGCCTGAATACCCATATACGACGACCCGAGAGTTTCATCTTTGAGAATACGGCGCTCTTTGATTCCCACGCGGGTGGTAATCCACTCATCGTTGGTATCGACCATGCGCGACAGCTCATCGTTGGTGAGCACATAGTCGGGGACATAAGATGCAATACCCGTAATTTTTGCGTTAAGCATACTTTCTATTGGTCAATAACGTATTGAAAAATCAATGAATTAATTGAAATAAGGAAATATATCCTAAATAACACTCTGTGGTCTTTATTTAGGATATCATTTGCTTATTCCAATTTAGTGCATCGCGAAAAGCGTGTTTACCCGCCGATTACACGGCAGCGTCTTTCTCGATAGCAATTTTTCCTCTGTAGTAGCCACACTCAGGGCATACAGTGTGATAAAGGTGCCATGCGCCGCAGTTGGGGCAAAGTGCAAGTGTAGGAGCTACAGCCTTGTCGTGAGTTCTTCTCTTGGCTGTTCTTGTCTTCGATTGTTTTCTTTTAGGATGTGCCATCTTGTTATATAATTTTTAATTGTTATCTTTTAGTTTCCTTAGTGCCTCCCAGCGTGGGTCGCACGGGAAATTGTCGTCATTCACATTGTCACTTTCGCCTTCGCCGTCGCTCCAGCCCTCGGCATCTTCCTCGGCAATGGTGGCGCGGTGAGCATCGAGCTGTGCCTGCATCGCAGCATCGCAGCCTCCCTCGGGGTGCACGTGCTTGATGGGGATAGTGAGCATTATAGTGTCGAAAATCAGCCCCGCCACATTCATGGTGTTGCTGCTCTCGGCGATAACGATCACATTGTCGGCATCGTCGCTGTATTCTTCGCCATATTTCACACTCACGCGATACTCGGCATCCACGCGGTGCGACATCTGCTCAAGGCAGCGGTCGCAGGGAATTCCAAGCTCTCCCGCCACTGTGATACACAGCTCATAAATATCTCCGCTGCGCTTCACTTCTACGGTGGTATCAACCGCCGCGCTCAGCACATCGGTACTCTCCATTTCTCTGAAAAAATCCATTCCCAAGTGGTACTCAAACTGCTGAGTTCCACAGGGCATGCCCTTCAATGGCAGCTCAAATGTTGTCAATTTTTCCAAAAGCATAAAGTTAAATCGGCGCAAAGTTACAAACATTCTTGCTAATAATCAACCATTTTGCCCTCAAATTTACATATTTTCCGCATTTTTACCCTAAAAAAAGGTCGCCGAGAGTGACTTCGGCGACCTTGATGGGGTTTTCGGCAGGGGAATTGCCGGCATTTAGCCGTCAATTCCCTCTATGCACGGCATCGGCCGATTAGTCGGCAATGTCCCACCACACAGGGTAGGTCCAGATGTCGTCGTCGTTGTAGTTGGGCTGGATTGCCGAGAGGTTGCTGTAATTGTACTGCAACTCGTGCGAGCACTGCTTGATGCGGCGCCACTGCTTTCCTTGCGGGATGGTCTTGGTGGAGCCCACGTTGCGGGCGTACTCGTAAGGCATCTGCCAGTTCATGTAGTCCTTGTAGTCGTGGCGGCGCATGTCGTTCCAGTTCTGCATGGTGTAGAGCATGGCGATGAACTTCTGCGTCATGATTTTCTCCATTGAGATGTCGCCGGCAGTGCCGATGGCATTGGTCAAGAAGTTGTCGATGTCGGCACCTTCCATAGCGGTGAAGGCGGGAATGTCCTTATATTCCTCCTTGGTGTTCCACACGGTGAGGGCACGCTGAATGTCGTCGATATTAGCCTTGATACCCTTCTTGTAAGCCTCAAATGCAGCCGAAGTGTTGCCTCGGCGCATCTCCACCTCAGCGCGAATGAAGCAAGCCTCGGCATAGGTTGCCCACATTGTGGGGCTGTCGGGTCGGATATACACATTGGCGGTAGAGCAAGCTTGGCCGTTGTTGAGATAGAGCACACCGGCAGTGCCATAGTAGCCGATAGAGCCCGAGCGGAACGAAACGTAGGCAGTGTCGGCAAGCTCAAATTTGCCTGATACGGTCCAGGTGTTTGAGGTCTTGTTGAACGTTGGAGCAGCAATGCCGTTGAAGTCGAGGCGGCGCGAAGTGGTCATGTCGTAACCCTCGGTACGCACCCACTTCATCTGGTCGCCCTTGCCACACTGGAGCCACGGGAGCAGCTTTGCAGCACGCGGGTCCACTATGCCACGGCCGTCGAAGTTATCGAGAAGGTCGGTGAGCCACTTGGTGGCGCGGGTGGTGTTGCCACCGCCCATGCCGGCGTTGTCGAAGAGCCACGAGCACTGCATCGGGTCGCCCGAGATGAAGTCGCTCGACTGTTCCGAGATGTCGTAGTGAGTGATAAAGGTGTCGTCGTCGGTGCTCTGCATGGCCTTGTCGAGGCAAGCAATAATCTCATCGGGCTTGTAGTAAGCCGATTTCTTCGAGAGGTTGTTGAGCAGGCGCGCTTTCAGCAGATAAGCCATCTTTGTCCAGCGATCTACACAGCCGGCTTCTCCGGCAGCACCGTTCCAGCCGTCGCCCTCGGCGAGTGTGGGCTGATTGGGCTCCTGCGGCTTGCCAAGAAGCGAGATAGCCTCGTCGATGTCGGCAAGACAGCCGTTGTAGATAGTCTCACCGTTGTCATATACAGGGTGAGCCGAGCCACCTATAGCCTCGGTGTAGGGCATTTCGCCATACATATCGGCCATCAGCGCAAAGCCATAGGACTTCATGATTTTTGCAGCAGCGGCATAGTGATATGCACCGCTTTCCATAGCCATCTTATACATCTGCTCGATGTTAGGTCCGGCACCTACAAAGAATTGCTGATAGGGCGTCGTGCACATCGAAGCCGTGGCCTCCCACTGTGCCGAGCAGCCATCGCGGCTCACGCGGCTTGTGGCGGTGAGAGCCTGACAGATGAATTGCGAGCGGTAGCCCTGAGCTGCGTAGGCGTATGCAACGTGATACTGAATCCAGGGAAGCATGGTGGTCACTTTCACCTTGTCCTGGCTGGGGGTGTCGGGATTGTCGTTCACATCAAGCCAATCGTTGCACGATGTCATCGACAGCATTGTTGCCCCTGCCACACCTAATATGATTGATTTCAATAATTTCATATCCTTACTTTATTATTAAGTGAATATTGTAAAAAAACATGCTGTTTAGCTTAGAATGTGAGGTTCACGCCAAATGAGAAACTTGCCGTAGATGGAACACCGCAGTAGTCGATGCCCACCGACGACGAGCCTGTAATTCCCGAACCTGAAACAGCCACCTCGGGGTCGCCGTGATAGTTGGAGAAGAGAAGGAGGTTGTTGGCAGTAGCCGAGACGCTTGCACGCTTGATGCACTTGGTCTTGGCAAGCACATTCTTAGGCAGCTCATAGCTAAGCGAGATAGTGCGCAGACGCAGCGAATTCACGTCGGTGATGAAGTTGCGCGACTCGCGGTAGTAGTAGCTTGTGTAGTAGTTCTTGATAAGCTCCTTGCCGCTAATCTTGGTGCCATTGAAATTATATACGCCATCGGCCTCAAACACATGTGTCTCAACCGGGGTGTATCCGTCGCCCGAAGCCTGTACGCCGGTGATTTCGAGCCTGTCGCGACCCTCGGTGAGCTTCGACATTCCCGACATTGTCATGGCATACTCGGTGCCATTGAACACTGCTCCGCCCACGCGGAACTCCCACAGCATATTGAATGTGAAGCCCTTGTAGGTGAGTGTGTTGTTCCAGCCGCCCTGAAATTTAGGCTCGCGGTTGCCCACGAGAATCTGGGTGGAGTTGCTTTGCGCGCCCTGGGGCATGAAGTTCTTGTCGAGCACGAGGTCGCCATTCTCATTGCGGAGCCACTCGCCACCCGAGAGCGCCATGAACGGACCGTCGTTGTAGGAAGCAGCCTGCACGTTACCCACCTGAACGTCGGTTACGTAGAGATACTTGGTTCCGTCGGGGAGGTGCTTCACTGTGCCACGGTTGCCATATACATTGATGCTCGACTCCCATGAGAAGTCGCGGGTCTTGACGGGCGTGCCGCCAATGGTCAACTCCATACCTTTATTATACACGTCGCCCATGTTCTGCGAGCAGAAGATGTAGCCGGTAGATTGCGGACCGCGCGGCGAGATAATCTGGTCGTAGGTGTTGTTGGTGTAGAAAGCATAGTCGAAGTGCAGGCGGTTGTTGAAGAAGCGCATTTCGAGTCCCACCTCAGTCGATTCGGTAGTCTCGGGCTTGAGGATCGGGTTACCGCGGGTCCAGCTTGTTCCATATCCGGTCATGTCGCCGAGCATTGTGGCAACGCTGTTGAGGTAGGTGCTTGTGGCGTATGGGCTTGCATCCTTACCCACACGCGCCCAACTTGCACGAATCTTTCCAAATGAGAGCCACTCGGGACGGTCCTGGATAAGTTCGGTGAATGCGATTGCGCCGCTCACCGAGGGATAGAAGTAGGAGCGGTTCTCCACGGGGAGAGTCGACGACCAGTCGTTGCGCCCGGTGACGGTGAGGAACACCGTGTTCTTCCAGTCGGCACGCACCTCGCCAAACACGCCGAGGAGGCGCTTGCGGCTGTGAGCCTGGGCAAACTTCTTGTTGGCGTCCTTGATGTTTCCGAAAGAGTAGAATCCGGGAATCTCAAATCCCCAGCCCCAGCGGTAGTTGGTGGTGCTCTTGGTGTAGTCGGTCGATGTGCCGAGCATCAGGTTCACGTTGAAGTCGCCAAACTGCTTGTTCATGTTGCTGATAAGGTTGGTCGAGAGATACTGGTAGCGGAGGGAGTTCTCCGAGAGCATACCGTTTTGCCAGAGTGCCTTCACTGCTGCGCCCTCGCCTATGCGGTTGCTGTTCTCGGTAGTGTAGGAGTCGATACCCATACGGTAGCTCACCCACCACCAGTCGAAGATGTCGGCTTTCACGCTGAAGTTGCCGGTGAAGCGCTCGGTGTTGTCCTTCATCTTGTAGTTATCGAGCATCCAGTAGGGGTTCTCGATGTCGTCCTCAAGATTCTGGCGGTCGGCAAACATGCGGTATTTAGAGCCGTCCTCGTTGAGGTAGTGGCGCATGTCGTCGCTACCGGCAAAGTTATAGAGGGCTGTCATCGAGCCGTTGCCCGACGAGCCATAGAGTCCTGCCGAGGTGAGGGTCTTGTCGGTGCGCGACTGTGAGTAGGCTACGTTGGCACCGAAAGTGAGCATTTTCCACTTCTGCTCGCCATTGAAGCGGAAAGTAGTCTTGGTGAAGCCGGTGGTGGGTATGATACCGTCCTGGTCGTAGAACGAACCCGAGAGGAAGAACTTGCCGTTCTTGTTTCCGCCGGCGATGCTCAGGTTGGTATCCCATGCACCGCTGTTCTCGAAGAAGTTGCCCACATTGTCATACCACTGTCCGCCGGTTTCAGACATTTTGGCACCCCACGACTGGGTGGTGTAGTCCTGGAGCACGGCGTTTCCGTTCTCATCGCTTGTGTAGTAGCCGCGGGCGTAGGTCTTCTGCTGCTCAGGCAGCTTGTGCACCCAGCTTGTGGTGTATTTGGCATTGAGGTTCACCTCCACGGCACCTTCTTTTCCCTGCTTGGTGGTGATGAGCACCACGCCGGCTGCTGCACGCGAGCCGTAGAGGGCAGCTGCTGCCGGGCCCTTCAGTACCGACATGTTCTCAATATCCTCGGGGTTGATATCCATGATACGGTTACTGTTGGAGGTGGCATTGGCAAGCATTCCATCGTATGCTGAGTTGCCAATCGACGAGGTGGAGTTGTCGTAGATAACGCCATCTACCACAAAAAGCGGCTGGTTGTCGCGCTCGAGCGATGTTCCGCCACGCAGGATAATCTGCGAACCGGCACCTGCCGAGCCCGATGATTGTGTAATCGACACACCTGCAATCTTTCCGGCGAGTGAGTTGATTGCATTGGTGTTCTTGTTCTTCATAAGTTCCTCGGCATTGATGTCATCAACGGCATAGCCGAGCGATTTCTTCTCACGCTTGATTCCAAGGGCGGTCACCACCACCTCATCGAGGGCGTTGCCACCTTCGAGGGTCACATTCACGGGCTTGCCTCCCACCTTGATTTCACGTGTCACCATTCCCACATAGGAGACGATGAGGGTGCTGCCATTGGGTGCGTCGATCGAGAAGTGGCCGTTGACGTCGGTTGTCACTCCTCGCTTTGTGCCTTTAAGCATCACTGTGGCACCGATAAGCGGCTCGCCACTTGCATCAGTAATCACACCTGTAGCCTTCATTGTCTGGGCAACGGCTGTAAATCCCACCGGGCTATCCACAAGGATGCTCGGTGCACCGCATGCCAATGAAAGTGCTACCAATAATGAAAATTGTTTTTTCATAAGCGCGTACATTTAAGTTAGTAATATAGTGTTATTTTGGTCTTTTTTGTAATGAGTCGTTTGTGCGCGTACATTGTGCTGTACGAAACCGATATTACTTGAATTGATAAACCTTTCATTCTGCATCAAACAACCTTTTTTAATATTTTCTACGTATGCCGCTGAGGCACCTTCTGTGCCAATCCCCAAGGGGCATAAACTTGAATTGTTATGCAAATGTAGCAATTTTCACTTTATTACACAAATTTTCAATGACTTTTTTTGACTTTTTGCCACTTATTTCCCATTTTTGGCAGATTTTTTCTACCGCAACACGCTATTCTATCGACGTTTGCCTCCATAACAACCCATTTTCCGAGAAAAACGATACTGATTTAATGTTTTTTGCCAATATTTCAGCCTATTTCAAAAATTTTATCCAATAATTATCTTCCACCGATAATATTGTAGCAAAAAAACTGTCAAAATGAAAAAATTTAGTGTTTGTTATCATTTTTTTAGTAAAAAAGTATCGGAGGTTTAAAATTATTAAGTATATTTGCGAATCATTTCTGCTTTTAAATACACAAAGCCGGATTGACGAGTATAAAACAATTTATTTACAAACAATACTAAACAAAACGCTTATGAAAAAACATTATGCTCTTTTAGGAGCTTTGTTTCTGGCATTTGGCGCTCCTTATTGGGGTGGAAACGCAGTTTATGCGTCGCCTGAGCCTCAGGTAGCCGCACAGGCTACTAAAGTCATTACAGGTGTTGTTACCGATTCCAACGGCGAACCCGTAATCGGTGCAAGTGTAATCGAGCCGGGCACAACGCGCGGCACAGTGACTAACGTTGATGGTAAGTTCTCGCTCCGTGTGAGTGCTAATGCAAAAGTGAGAATTTCCTATGTGGGCTGCAAGACCCAGGAGGTCAAGGCTGCCGACAACCTTAAAATCACCCTCGCCGACGACAAAGCCCTTCTCGATGAAGTGGTTGTAGTGGGTTTCGGTACTCAGAAGCGTGCCAACCTTACCGGTGCAGTTTCTACCGTTGATGTAGCAAAGACAGTAGAAAGCCGCCCTGTGGGTGATGTTACCAAGGCTCTCCAAGGTGCAGTGCCGGGCTTGACCGTTACAGCATCTAACGGTGCCATCAATACCCAAGCCAACATCAAAATCCGTGGTACGGGTACTCTTTCAAACAGCCAAACTTCAAATCCTCTTATCATCGTAGATGGTGTGCAGACCGACGATATCTCTTTCGTAAATCCTGAGGATATCGCCGAAATGTCGGTCCTCAAGGATGCTGCCTCGGCTTCTATCTACGGTTCGCGTGCTGCATTCGGTGTAATCCTCATCACCACCAAGTCGGGTAAGCAGGCTGAGCGCGTGTCGGTGAAATACACCAACAACTTCTCTTGGAGCTCGGCTACCAAACTTCCTGACTACGGCTCAGTGCCCGACCAGATTCGTGCACTCATGCAGACCAACAACCGCCAGGGCGTTGACAACGAGCTCTTCGGTATGTATCTCGACAAGATGCTCCCCTACGCTGAGGCTTGGTATAAGCAGAATGGCGGCAAGAAGCGTGGCTACGACGTGATGCGCCCATTCGAGAGCATGGACAACGTGGGTGACTTCTATCAGGACCCCACCACCGGCGCTACTATGTACTATGCCGACTGGGACGTTCAGGACATCATGTTCAACAGCGCTGCTCCTTCGCAGAAGCACAACGTGAGCATCGACGGTAACACCGGCAAGACTGCATACCGCCTCTCGGCAGGCTACGACAGCCGCGAAGGCCTTATGGCTTTTGCTACCGACAAGATGCGCCGCTACAACGCAAGCGCCAACATCTCTACCGAAATCTTCTCTTGGCTGCGTGCAGGTGCCAACATCAACTTCTCGCAGAAGAAATATGACGGCAAGAACATGTGGGGACGCGGTGGATACACCTACATCTGGCGCTGGGGTTCTTACTTCGGTCCCTACGGATACCGCCTCGCCGACGATGGCAAATACTACGACAACCAGGCTATCGCCGACCGCAAGCAGAGCGGCACTAACAGCGACATCGCCCGCAACATTCGCCTCCAGGGCTACTTGGACGCTACTATCATCAAGGGCCTTATCCTGCATGCCGACTTCACTTACGACATCACCACTATCAACAACCAGCTCTCTTACCTGCCTATCTACGGCTGGAACAACTGGTCGAACTCAACCAGAGCTCCCGAGACCATGGTGCTCCAAAAGAACACCTATGCCGACCAGAGCAACACCCGCCAGGACAAGTGGGCTACCAACGTGTATGCAACCTATGAGTTTGGCTTCAACGATGCCCACAACTTCAAGGTAATGGCAGGTACACAGATCGACCGCACCGAGTACAACTACTTTGAGGCTCTCAAGAGAGAACTCGGCGACAACGACAAGCCATTCCTCGGACTTGCAACAGGTGGTGCTGAGGGTACCAACATGTCGATTTATAACACCATCACCCACCACGCTACAGCCGGTTTCTTCGGACGTATCAACTATGACTACATGGGCAAGTACCTCCTCGAGCTTAACGGCCGCTACGACGGTTCTTCTTCATTCCCGGCACACAAGCAGTGGGCATTCTTCCCATCGGCTTCACTTGGCTACCGCATCTCTGAAGAGGCTTTCTTCGAGCCTGCAAAGAAATACATCAACAACGCCAAGATCCGCGCTTCTTACGGTCAAATCGGTAACGAAGCTATCGGTGACTACATGTTCCTTGAGCGCATCTCAAGCGTTTCATCGGGCAACGTTATTTGGCTTAACTCAGGTGGCACAAAGGTGTCGATGCTCAACACTCCGTCGCTCGTTTCTTCTGAGCTTTCTTGGGAGCGCATCGCAACTACCGACATAGGTCTTGACCTCAGCTTCCTCAACAACAGCCTCAACGTTACGTTCGACTGGTTCCAGCGCGACACTCGCGACATGCTCGCTCCGGGTATGACTCTTCCGGCAGTGCTTGGCGCAAGCGCTCCTTACGCTAACTCAGGACAACTCCGCACCCGTGGCTGGGAACTCGGTATCAGCTGGAATCACAAGTTTGGCGACGTAAATGTATGGGCAAGCGCAAGCGTTGCCGATGCTAAGACCAAGGTTGTGAAATACAGCAACGAGAACAAGCTCATCAGCAACTTCTACGATGGTATGGATTATGGTGAAATCTGGGGCTTCGAGACCGACCGCTACTTCGAGGAATCGGACTTCAACGGCAAGGACGCCGACGGCAAGTGGATTTACAAGGACGGCGTTGCCGACCAGACTTTCCTTGAGCAAGGCTCATTCCGTTACGGCCCCGGCGACATCAAGTTCAAGGACCTCAACGGCGACGGCCTTATCAACGCAGGTGATCCTAAGATGAAAGATGAGAACGGTAACCTAATCCCGACAGCTTCAGTACGCAACCATGGTGACCTCAAGGTTATCGGTAACGCAACTCCGCGCTATGAGTATTCATTCCACCTCGGTGCATCTTGGAAGGGTATCGACGTTGACCTCTTCTTCCAGGGTATCGGAAAGCGCGACTTCTGGTATGACAACGCATTCACAATGCCGTTTGCCCGTGGTGCCGACGCTACCTACGCACACCAGAATTCTTACAACAAGATTCTCTATGCCGACGACAACCGCACTATCCTCGGCTATGAAATCAACCAGAACAACGACTACCCGGTTATGTACGGCGGTCACGCCAATGCCGGTAAGGTCAGCGGTCTTCTCGCCGGTCGCTACAACTTCTACCCACAGACCAAATACTTGCTCAACATGGCTTATTTGCGCATGAAGAACATCACCGTGGGTTACACTCTCCCACAGGAGATTACAAAGAAGGCTCTCATCCAGAAGGCTCGCATCTACTTCTCGGCAGAGAATCCGTTCCTCATTTACAACGGCATGGGCAAGAACCCTATCGACCCCGAAATCGGTACAAACTGGAAGACTTCCAACAGCTACAGCAACGGTACATTCGGACGTACAGATCCTGTGATGCGTTCTTACTCATTTGGTATGCAAGTAACATTCTAATCATCTAAAAACACTGAAGTAACAATGAAAACCAAGATAACATTAGGTGCTATTGCACTCTTAGGGCTTACGCTCACAAGTTGCAATGACTTCCTCGACGAAAACCGTTATCCCTCTACTCAGGAAATCAGCAACCCTGCTTTCTGGAGCAATGAGGCTCTCGTTGAGCAAGAATGCAACACTTTGTACAACTATATTTCGGGCTACGGTTCGGGCAACTCTGCCGGTGAGTTCTATTTCAGCACCCTGAGCGACGACCAGGCTGGCAACTCTTTCACCGACTGGAAGAACACCGCCGTGCCAAGCGCATCGGGCAGCTACAGCACTCCCTACACCCGCATTCGCCACGCAATGTCAATCGTGGATGGTGTGCGCAGCTCATCGCTCGACCCCGTGAAGCGCAACAACTTTGAAGGTATCGCACGCCTTAACCGCGCTTTCCAGTTCTGGACTCTCGTGAAACGCTATGGCGACGTGACATGGGTGAGCAAGAAGCTCGACGTTGCCGACAACGACGTAGTGTATGGCACACGCACCAACCGCGACATCGTGATGGACTCTGTCCTCGCCGACCTCGACTATGCTATCGCTACCATCTCGGCTCAGAGCGGCAAGCTCACATGGAGCAAAGACCTCGCACTCGCAGTGAAGAGCGACATCTGCCTCTGGGAGGGTACTTACTGCAAGTATCGCACCGAGGCTGAGAATGGATATGCTGCCAATGAGGCTCGCGCCAAGAAGTATCTCGAGGCTTGTGCTGACGCTTCTTCAAAGCTTATCGACAAGTATCCTGTAGGCGACAACTACCAGAGTCTCTACAATAGCCTCAGCGCCGGCTTGGCTTCTAACCCCGAGATTATTTTCTACAAGGCTTACGACGAGGTTAACCTCCGCCACTCTACTGTTTCCTACACCGCTTCTTCTACTAAGGTGAACGGTATCACAAAGGACGCTTTCGATGCATTCCTCTTCACCGACGGTCTCCCCAAGAGCAAGACTGCTCTCAACACTACCGACCAGCCCGTGAAGAACGAGAAAGGCGAGTGGTCAATCGCACACATGCTTGAGGTGCGCGACGGCCGTCTTTCACAGATTACCGACCCGGTGGTTTACTACACCGACATGACTTGGGTACGTAGCGGCTCAATGGCTATGACTTCTTCTACAGGCTATGGCGTTTGCAAGTTCGATAACGTGACTCTTCCTGCAAGCGGTCGTGTGAACTCTGCCGGCAACTACACCTCGGCTCCTCTCTACTGGGGCGCACTTATCTGCCTCAACTATGCAGAAGCCAAGGCTGAGCTCGGCACTCTCACCGACGCTGACCTCAACAAGACTCTCAACAAGCTCTACGCCCGTGCTGGTCTGCCCGCACAGACTGTAGCTTCACTCACTGCCATCAACGACACCGACAACAACATGGGCGTTTCGAGCCTCATCTATGAGGTACGCCGCTGCCGTCGCTGCGAACTTATGATGGACAAGGAGTATCGCTATTGGGACCTCATCCGTTGGCACAAGCTCGACCTCCTCGACAACACCACTCACCCCAATATCCTCCTCGGCGCCAAGGTTACAGGTGCTCCGGTTGATATCCTCAACGTAGGTGGTTACGTAGATGCTACTTTCGGCAAGGTGCGCAAGTATGAGCCGCGCCAGTATCTCTTCCCGATTCCTTCGGGCCAGATCGCGCTCAACCCCAAACTTGAGCAGAACAAGCTCTGGATCATGAAGTAATTTTCCACAGCAAGCAATACAACAAAGAGGGCACCCACTGAGTGCCCTCTTTTCTTTTCCACTCCAAATCAGCCACAATCCCAAGGTGACGGTTTGGCTTATTGCAAAAATCGGCTTATTCCCGATGCTTACGCAAAAGAATCACCCCGGTCACTTCTCTCAGTGTGACCGGGGTGATTCATTATCTTCTATCTGTGCCCTTGCAGCAAGGCATCAGAATTAGCTCTGTGACGTGTAGCAGTTATCAGAAGTTTAGCAGGGTATCAGAACGAGCTGTTGATGTCGAACACGCGCGAACGCGCCAGCATGCACGCTCCTATCATTCCGGCACGCTCTCGCAGCGCCGAAATCTTAACCACAGTGTCCTTGTTCACCATGTTGAGCGAATGTTTCTTGATGGCAGTCTTGATGGGCAGAATCAGGTATTCATCAACCGTAGAAAGCACGCCACCCACAATCACCATCTCGGGATTGAAGAGGTTCATAAGCCCGGCAATGTGCTTTCCAAGCTCATAGCCCAGATTCTCAAGCAGCTCAATGCAGAGGGTATCCTCGCGGTTGATTGCATCAACAATCATTTCGAGGGTGATATATTCGTTGTTCTCAATGCGCTCAGAGAGTATCGACTTCTCGCCTGCTTTCACGCGCTCCACCAGGTGGCGGTAGATGGCACAGCCCGAAGCCTCGGTTTCAAGACAGCCCTTCTTGCCGCAGTGACAGATGATGCCGTTGTCGAACACCGGAGTGTGCCCGAACTCGCCGGCAAAGCCCGACATTCCCGAATAAATCTTGCCATTGATGATGATGCCCAAGCCAAGCCCCCAGCTCACATTCACAAAGAGCACGTGCTTCTTCTCGCTGATGCCGCCACGGAGATACTCGCCATAGGTCATTGCGCGGGTGTCGTTGTCGATGCACACAGGATAGCCCACCTTTTCGGTCATAAGCTGCGACAGGGGCACCTCGCCGAAGTTAAACCAGCTGTAGCTATAGCCCGACTCGGGATTCACGCGCCCCGACACATTCACGCAGATGTTGAGAATCTTGCTCTTGTCGATAATCAGCGAATCGATGAATCGGCGAATGATGTCGCACAGATTGTCGAGTCCCTGCTGGGTGTTCTCGAAGGCATAGTCGCCAAACGACTGCGTTTCCACCAGCTCGCCATTGAAGTTGATAAGCCCCACATTGACAGCATATCGGCGGATATCCACACCGATAAAATAGCAGGCATCGGGATTTAGTCCGTAGAGAAGCGGGTGACGCCCACCGCTCGTCTCAAGCTTGCCATAGGAATTAACCATTCCGAGCTGGCACATTTCCTCCACCAGCTTAGTTACAGTGGGAATGCTCAGGTCGAGCACCTTTGCAAGGTCGGTGATGGTGGCATTTCCATTATATATATAGTAAGTTACAATCCGCTTCTTGAGGAGCGAATTTTTATTGCCCTTGGCAAGTTCGTTAAGCATATAGGCAGTCATACTTTCAAGCTAAAAAGGTATATCAGAAAAGAGGGTTTATGGTAAACAAAAGTAAGCATTTTTGGCGAAAAAAGCAAATTTCAGCTTTTATTTTAGCAAAATAGCCAAAAAATCGGGAATTGAAGGATTTACGAGGGCTGCAATTTCCTCAATGGGACGCGATGAACAGTCGGTCTCGGCGAGGCGGCGGTTTTGAGGCGTAGCGGCAAGAGCATCGGCATTGAAGCGCTCACCAAAGGAGAGCCACACTTGCTGAAATCGCAGCAACTGACGCGCCACAGTGGCATTTCCGCGGAAACCGTGGATAATCCACGGCTGCGTGGGACGGAACTCCTTGAGCAACCGTGCAACGATGTGGTAGGAGCGCACACAGTGAAGTACCAGCGGCTTGTGCAGCTCTTCGGCAAGGCGTGCATGGAGCAGCGTAAGCTCTATCTGCCCGGCTTCATCGAGGGTGCTACGCACGAGGTCGATACCACACTCCCCTATCGCCACCACCTGCGGGTGCATCGCCACAGAGCGCAATAGAGCCTCGTGGTGCGCTTCGCGGTTCGCCGACCATGGGTGCAAGCCTACGGAGTAGAAAAGTCCGCCAACGGGCTTGAAATCGCCCGGTTCCACGCTGATGATAGCGTTGCGGGCGGCAGGGTTGTGAGTGTGAGCGTCGAGTATCATTCTTAGGTGAGAGATTTATTAGACTAATGGGACTAATTAGTCTTATTGGTCTTATTCATTCAAGGGACCGGGTCGAAGCCGCTGCCGCCCCAGGGGTGGCAGCGCAATAGCCGCTTCACGGCAAGCCACAAGCCTTTCAGCGGTCCATACTTGGTGATTGCCTCAATGGCATACTGGCTGCAAGTGGGCACATAGCGACATGCCGGCGGAAACATCGGCGATATGCAAGCCCGATAGAAGCGTATGGGCAGTATGAGCAATGTGGAAAACAGTTTTTTCATTGCTGATTCTCTGCATTATTCTCAGCGGTATCAATCCCCGGCTGCGAAGCCTCTGTGGGCACACTCTGCGGCTCTGCCTGCTGCGAAGCCGTGGTTTTGGTGGCGATTTTCGAGAGCACTGTGCGCATGCGATCTTCGATTTTCGAGTATGTCTGCAGCTCCTTGTCGAGATAGAGGAATGCCATTTCAATGGCTATTCCCTTTTCGGCGAGTGCCGGAAGCAGAAAGCGGCGGTTGAGGCGGTATGCCTCGCGTATGCGGCGGCGCATCAGCACGCGCCCCACGGCAGTGCGCACCTTCTTCTTGGGCACTGTGATTAAAAAGCGTGCGCCCGACGCTGCGGCATCGGGCACTATGCGATACACCACCCTTAGCGGATAGGCAAATTCCGACTTCCCGTCACTGAAAAGAAGATTCACGGCAGTGCGGCTGCAAAGCTTCTCGTGCTTATATAGGCGGAACGATTCCACGGGGTGTGCAATTGGTTACGGTTGGGAAAACGGTAATATCAATCCTCCTTGTCCATATTCTCCTGGAGGAATAGGTCGAGGGCAGCCGTCATCGACGGAGCCTTAGCCGACGGAGCCTGAATGTCGAGGCGCAATCCGGCATCGGTCACTGCCTTTGCAGTAGCAGCACCAAGGCAGCCAATGGCGACATTATCCTGGTTGAAGTCGGGGAAGTTCTTCAGCAGCGAGTCGATACCAGCCGGGCTGAAGAATAGGAGCACGTCGTAGTCAAACTTCTCGTCGGGACCGAAGTCGTTGCTCACGGTGCGATACATCACTGCCTTGGTGTAGGCAATCTTGTTATCGTCGAGCACGCTGAGATTGTCCTTGTGAACATCGCTGATGGGGAAAAGGAATTTCTCCTTGATGTGCTTGTTGAGAGCCTTGAGCAAATCGGGGTCATCGAGCTTGCCCGAGGTGCCGAAGAATATCTTGCGCTTGCGATAAATGATATACTTCTGCAAATAGAGGGCGATAGCCTCCGATGTGCAGAAATACTTCATTGTGTCGGGGATATTGATACGCATCTCCTCGCAAAGACGGAAGTAATGGTCGATTGCTGTTCTCGCCGTGAATATTACGGCAGTGAAATCGGGTATGGAAATTTTAGCTTGGCGAAACTCCTTCGACGTAAGTCCTTCTACCTTTATAAATGGGCGGAAAACCATCTCCACATTGTATTTTTGTGCAATGTCGAAGTAGGGCGACTTGTCGGACGACGGTTTTGGCTGAGAAACCAGAATTTTCTTAATCTTCACTTTACTTAAGGAACACTTTTTTGTTGATAACTGTGTGTATTATAGATTGCTTGAAAAGTAGTAGTCTATAATCCCACATATAAAATTCCACATAAATCCATTGCCCCTGCAAAGGAGAGAACTACAGGCACAATTTCCACGCTGCAAAGATACAAAATAAAATAAAGCAACGATTGCAGATTGTTGAAAAAAATCCTAAAAGCCTTGTAAATTACTATTATTCGTGCCAGGAAATAGAGAATTATTGCCATAATCAGCCCGGTTTTAACAAATGCGGGAAAGATGAGTATGGCAAAGGTGATGGGGGCAAGCATCACACCGAGCATCGATGCCGAAGCCTTCACTCCATCGAGCCACAGCCCGGTGGAAAGCTTGTCGGAGAAGATGAATCCCAGCAGCCAGCACAGCCCGAGCATGGCTATGTGATAGAGTGCAGCAAATGCCGACAAAGCAGCCACGAAGCCAAAAACGGGCGTAGCGGCAGGCTCAGTGGGGTGATAGAGGAAGCCGTAGGCGATATAGAGCAGGATTGCACCGAAGATGCAGGTGTTGGCGGTGAGTGCCGTCATAATCTGCGTCTCCTTCACGGTGTGGTCCTCAAAGAGATTCTGGCGCTCGCGCACCGACGAGATATTGTGGAAGAAGTCGGCAACATATTTGTAGCCCTTGCGGTAGCTCACTGTGGTAATGAATATCACCGCAAGCACAAGGAGCATCGAGCCATTGTCGTAGAGCGGAGAGACAGTGCGCGGAGTGGCTGCTGTGGCATCGCCGGGCACGGTCATCACGCGGGCATTCTCGGGGCGCACAATCTTCAGGCTGTTGCCCGACGAGTCGGGGAACGCCTCGGTGAAGCGTGGCTCATATTTGGGCTTTGCAGCAGCAACCGAATCGACAGAATCGGTCGCTACCTCAGCCTTCTGCGCCTTGAGCACCTTCGCACTCTTCACCTGCTTTGAACCGGTGGCTGCCGTCGCCTTTGATATGTTATCCTTGGTTGTGGGCATGGGCTATTGATATTTTGATTCGATAGTGGGTGCTTCGTGCCGGGCAGTTGCCATTGCCACCACCTCCTCGGCTGTAGTGGCTACCTGCCACAGTGCACGATGGCTCGCGTGCATAAAACGGTGTTCTATGCAGCTTTCGAGCATAGCGAGAAGCGGATTGAAGTATCCGGCAACATTGAAAATTATTATCTCGCCATCATAGAGCCCGAGCTGCCGGCGTGTGATGGCTTGCAGCAGCTCCTCAAGAGTACCGCAGCCGCCGGGCATTGCCACTATGCAGTCGCTGCGCTGCTCCATGAGTGCCTTGCGGCTCTCCATGTCGGGGGTGACGATGGTGTCGGTGAGGCGGTCGTAGCACCAGCCGTTATCTACCATAAACTGCGGAATGATACCTGTCACTGCTCCGCCGCGGCTCAGTGCACCGTCGGTCACGGCTCGCATCACACCTTCGCGCCCTGCACCATTCACGCACTCTATGCCGGCATCGGCAAGGGGAACCATGGGGCTGATGAAGGTTGCGCAGTTACGGCAGACAACCATGGCAACAGCAATGGGAGGAATATTAATGCCCGTTAAAATTATTTCAACAAAACAGAGAGTAACCGCCT
>ERZ1032130.55-NODE-55-length-34812-cov-12.512990_pt1 | contig 34812 bp, 32 predicted proteins | sample MGYA00517879_ERZ1032130 | MGnify/ENA primary metagenome ERZ1032130 (study PRJEB33719, sample SAMN04262597) | wastewater metagenome | biome: rural village; feature: animal feces; material: feces | host: Bos taurus | place: El Salvador | collected 2012-01-31 ...
GGACATCCCCACCAAGCAGGCTGCCGCCGCTGTGGGACAGTGTGAGCTGATGTATGTTTATGACAAGCTGTTCAGCGAATACCATCATACTGTGGCCCAGCTGCTGATCACCAATGACAATATGGTCAACGAGACCCGGCACCGGAACTTTACCAATACCCTGAACCGGCTGCTGGAACTGGGTGCCCTGCCCATCATCAACGAAAATGATACCGTCGCCACCGACGAGATCGTCATCGGCGACAATGATACCCTGGCCGCCAAGGTGGCCCGGACGGTAAACGCGGACCTGCTGATTCTGCTGTCGGATATCGACGGCCTGTATACTGCCGACCCTCACAAGGACCCCAACGCCGTGCTTCTGCATAAGGTGACGAAAATCGACGAGGAGATTTTGAAGCTGGCAGGTGTCAGTTCCACTACTCAGGGCACTGGCGGTATGGTGACCAAGCTCCATGCAGCGGAGATCTGTCTCAGCTGCGGCTGTGACATGGTTATCGCCAACGGAAAAGAACCCGAAAACCTCTATGCCATTCTGGACGGCAGAGATGTGGGCACTACCTTTACCTGTAAATGAAACGATAGGAGGAAATCCTTATGAAAACCATGCTGGAAAATGCAAAAGCTGCAAAAACCGAAATTACCCGGCTGACCCCTGCCCAGAAAAATGCGGCCCTGCACGCCATGGCAGATGCCTTGATCGCAGAGGAAGCTGCCATTCTGGCAGCCAATGCCCTGGATCTGGAAGCCGCCAAGGGGACTGTATCTGATGTGATGCTGGACCGGCTGCAGCTGACCTCTGCGCGGATCGCGGGCATGGCCCAGGGCATCCGGGAGGTTGCGGCTCTGCCGGACCCCACGGGTATGGTGTTGGAGGAGCACACCCGCTCTGACGGCCTGCTAATCCAGAAAAAGGCAGTTCCCATGGGCGTGATCGCCATTATCTACGAAAGCCGTCCCAACGTCACTTCTGACGCAGCAGCCCTGGCTCTGAAGAGCGGCAACGTCTGTGTCCTGCGGGGCGGCAAGGAGGCCTTCCGCAGCGCCAATGCCATTGTCAATGCTTTGCGGGCAGGTCTTGCCAAGCTGGGCATTACACAGAACGCTGTGAATCTGGTGCAGGACACCACCCGGGCCAGCGCCACGGCCCTGATGACTGCCAACGGCTACATCGACCTGCTGATCCCCCGGGGCGGCGCGGGCCTTATCAACGCCTGTGTCCGCACCGCTACGGTGCCCTGCATTGCTACCGGCACCGGTATCTGCCATGTGTATGTGGAAAAGTCTGCCGATCAGGCCATGGCACTGAATATCATCGAGAATGCCAAGACCAGCCGTCCCAGCGTCTGCAATGCAGAAGAAGTGCTGTTGGTGGACAAGGCAATTGCCTGGGAATTTCTGCCCAAGCTGCATGAACGCATCGGTGGCAAGGTAGAACTGCGGCTGGACGAAATGGCAGCTTCCATCATCCCCGGTACACCTGCCGGTGAAAATGACTTTGATACGGAATTTCTGGACTACATTCTGGCTGTCAAGTGTGTGGAAGATGTGAATGAGGCAGTGGCCCACATTGCAGCCCACTCCACCGGCCACAGCGAGGCCATCGTCACTGCCGATGCCGAGGCGGAAGCCATCTTCACCTCCGGTGTGGACAGCGCAGCGGTCTATGTCAATGCTTCCACCCGGTTTACCGATGGCGGTGAGTTTGGTCTGGGCTGTGAAATGGGCATTTCCACCCAGAAGCTCCATGCCCGGGGCCCCATGGGCCTGCGGGAGCTGACCACCTATAAGTACGTCATCCATGGCAACGGCCATGTCCGGTGAATCGAGGTAACAATGCTCGGCCCCCTCACAGAGGGGGCTGGCATCGCCGTAAGGCGATGACTGGGGGAGTGTACTTGCACTGAAGCGACACTCCCTCCGTCAAAAATCAAAGATTTTTGACACCTCCCTCAAAGAGGGAGGCAAGGCTTTTAAGGAGAATGTTATGAAATACGGTTTTATCGGCTGCGGCAATATGGGCGGTGCCATTGCCAGAGCCTTAAGCAAATCCACCACCGACATCGCTGTGGCAGACCGCTCCGGCAAGGCAAAGGTGCTGGCAGGGGAGTGCGGAATCACATATTCCGACAATGCTTCCATTGCCGCAAACTGCGACCGGATCTTTCTGGGCGTGAAGCCCCATATGATGAAGGATTGTCTGGCGAAACTTCAGACCCAGCTGGCGCAGCGTAAGCCGCTGCTGATCACCATGGCGGCAGGTCTTGAGATCCAGCAGATCGAGGAGTTTGCCGGTGTCCGTCTGCCTGTTATCCGCATCATGCCCAACACCCCCACCGCCATCGGCAAGGGTGTCATCCAGTATTCCTGCAACGATCTGGTAGGGGAGGATGTTCTGGCAGACTGGCTGTCTGACATGGCTCCTTGCGGTCTGCTGGATGCTTTGGATGAGAACCTGATCGACGCTGCCAGCGCCGTTTCCGGCAGCGGTCCTGCTTATGTTTATGTCTTTCTGGAAGCTATGGCAGATGCCGGTGTTGCCTGCGGCGTACCCCGGGCCAAGGCCTATGAATATGCTGCCATGACCATGGTAGGTGCCGGTGAACTGTACCTTGCCACCAAGCAGCACCCCGGTGCCCTGAAGGATGCGGTCTGCTCTCCCGGCGGCAGCACCATTGCCGGTCTGCGGGCCATGGAAGACAAGGGTTTCCGCTCTGCTGTCATGGAGGGCGTTATCGCCACCTGCAAGCGAAATAAAGAATTGGGAAAATAATTGCAAAAAGGCCAGCCAAACCCGGCTGGCCTTTGAAGTTTTTCGGGATTGACCGGCAAGGCTATTGTCTTTTCCGGAAGATTGCTGTATACTCTAAAGAAAAAAGAAATTGGAGGAAATACCCATGGAATACAGAATTTTGGGAAAAACCGGTCTGCATATCTCCCGTATGGGCTTTGGCGGCATTCCCATTCAGCGCATCGACGCAGAGGGCACCAAGACACTGATGCAGCAGCTGAAAGCTGCCGGTGTGAATTTTATCGATACCGCCCGGGGCTATACCGTCAGTGAGGAATACCTGGGCTACGCCCTGGAGGGCATCCGGCAGGATTTTGTCATCGCCACCAAGAGCATGGCCCGGACGAAGGCAGCTATGGCCTCGGATATTGATATCAGCCTGAAAAACCTGCGCACCGACTACATCGACCTGTACCAGGTCCACAATGCCACGCCCGAGCAGCTGCAGCAGGTTGTGGCTCCCGGCGGCGCGCTGGAAGCCCTGCAGGAGGCGAAAGCTGCCGGTAAGATCGGACACATCGGCCTGACTTCCCACTCTCTGGATACCTTCAAAATGGCTCTGGATATGGACTGGGTGGAGACCTTCATGTTCCCCTACAACATTGTGGAGACCCAGGCGGAGAAGCTCATTGCCGAATGTGCCAAGCGGAACATCGGCTTCATCGACATGAAGCCTCTGGCCGGCGGTGCTATCGAAAACGCCACCCTGGCCCTGCGCTACATCTGCGCCAACGACGATGTCACTGTGGTGATCCCCGGTATGGCAGAGCCCAAGGAACTGGAGCAGAACATTGCAGCTGTGTCCGACACCTCCGCCATTACGCCCGAAGAAAAGGCTGCCTTCCTGGAGGTCCGGAATCAGCTGGGCACCAACTTCTGCCGCCGCTGCAACTACTGCCAGCCCTGTGCCGCCGGAATCAATATCTCCGGTGCTTTCCTCTTTGACGGCTATCTGCAGCGCTACGGTCTGGGAGAGTGGGCCAAGAGCCGCTATGCCACCATGGATAAGAAGGCCTCCGACTGCATCGGCTGCGGTGCCTGCGAAGCCCGCTGCCCCTACAGCCTGCCCATCCGGGATATGCTGAAAAAAGTTGCCGAGCATTTTGGTGAATAAGGAAGAACTCCCGCCGTGATACTACGGCGGGAGTTTTCTATGGAAAGAATGTGCATTTATCGCAGTACCGTAGGGGGCGGCGTCCCCGACGCCCCGCCCCAAAATCCGACCTCGATGGGCGGATTTTAGGAACAATACCGCATTTAGGAAGGATTTTGCCCCATTGAGGTGCAAAATCCTTTCGGGGCGTCCGGGAGGCCGCCCCCTACATTCCGTTTTTTAGCACAGCAATTACGATTTACTTGATGACCCGCACCCGCAGGACGCCTTCCACCTGCTTCAGGTGGTCAACTACCTGCTGGGAGGGATGCTGGTCGAAGTCCAGCATGGTGTAGGCATATTCGCCCCGGCTCTTGTTCATCAGACCGTCGATGTTCACGTTGTCCGCAGCGATGGCGGCGGTGAAGCGGCCCAGAGAGTTGGGGATATTCCGGTGGAGGATGGTGATGCGGCCTGCGGTCTGGCAGATGCCCATATCGCAGTTGGGGTAATTGACGGAATTGACGATGTTGCCGTTTTCCAGATAGTCCATCATCTGCTTGACAGCCATCTTGGCGCAGTTGTCCTCGGATTCCTCGGTAGAGGCGCCCAGATGGGGAATGGCGATGCAGCCGGGCATGTTGGCGGTCTTCTCGTTGGGGAAGTCGGTGACATAGCGGCGGACCTTGCCGGAGGCCAGGGCCTCTGCCATGGCATCGTCATCCACCAGCAGATCCCGGGCAAAGTTCAGGATGATGACACCGTCCTTCATTTTGCTCAGAGCTTCGGCGTTGATCATCTTCTCGGTTTCTTTCAGCAGGGGCACATGGAGGGTGATGACATCGCAGTCGGCGTAAATCTCATCCCGGCTCTTTACCCGCTGCACATGGCGGTCCAGGTGCCATGCGGCTTCCACGGAAATGTGAGGGTCGCAGCCGTAGACATCCATGCCCAGCTTCCGGGCCCGGTTGGCCAGGGGGCCGCCGATGGCACCCAGACCGATGATGCCCAGCTTCTTGCCGTAAATCTCATGACCGGCAAACTGGCCCTTGCCCTTTTCCACCAGACGGCTGATCTCGGAGCTGCCCTTGATGGACTGAACCCAGTTGACACCGCCGATGATGTCGCGGCTGCCCAGCAGCATGCCGCACAGGGCCAGCTCCATAACACTGCGGGCATTGGCACCGGGGGTATTGAAGACTACAATGCCCTGCTCGGCGCAGGTGGTCAGGGGAATGTTATTGACACCGGCACCGGCACGGGCCACAGCCAGAAGATTTTCCGGCAGAGGCATGTCGTGCATGGATGCGCTGCGGACCAGAATGCCGTCGGCTTCTTCCACATTGTCAACGTTGTTGTATTCTTCTGTAAACAGGGCAGTGCCCTGAGGGGAGATTTTATTCAAAGAATGGATATTATACATGTTGGATTTCCTCTTTTCCCATTGATGCACTGGCGCGGCAGCGCCCCAAGCCTTCCCCTTTGGGGAAGGTGGCAGCCCAAAGGGCTGACGGAAGAGGTAGTACCACTTCGGTCATGTGTCAGCAGTATCGTCGTTATACTGCTGAACCTCTCCCGCCCCCTTCGGGGGCACCCTCCCCAAAGGGGAGGGCTTTTCTTACCGGTTTTCTTTCTCAAACTTCTCCATAAACTGGACCAGTTTTTCCACGCCTTCCATTGGCATGGCGTTATAGATGCTGGCCCGCATGCCGCCTACGGAGCGGTGGCCCTTCAGGTTGGCGAAGCCTGCCTCGGAAGAAGCCTTGACGAAAGCAGCATCCAGTTCGGCATTGCCGGTGACGAAGGGAACGTTCATGAGGGAGCGGTCCTTCTTCACCACGGTGCCCTTGAACATATCGCTGGCATCCAGGAAATCATAGAGGATGGCAGCCTTCTTCTCGTTGCGGACCTTCATAGCCTCCAGACCGCCCTGGTTTAAGAGCCACTTGAAGACCTTGCCGCAGATGTAGATGCCGTAGGCGGGAGGGGTGTTGTACATAGAGCCGTTGTCGGCATGGGTCTTGTAGCGCAGCATGGTGGGGGTGCCGGGGAGCACATCCTCCCGGATCAGGTCGTCGCGGATGACGGCAATGACCACACCGGCAGGGCCGATGTTCTTTTGTACGCCGCCATAGAGCATACCGTATTTGGTCACATCCACAGGCTCGCTCAGGAAGCAGGAGGATACATCGGATACCAGATCCTTGCCCTTGGTGTTGGGAAGCTCCTTGAACTTGGTGCCGTAAATGGTGTTATTCTCGCAAATATAGACATAGTCAGCGTTTTCGCTGATGGGCAGATCGGAGCAGTCGGGGATGTAGGAGAAGGTCTTGTCGGCGGAAGATGCGATGGCGTTGGCCTGGCCGTACATCTTTGCCTCCTGCCAGGCCTTCTTGGCCCAGACACCGGTGATGATGTAGTCGGCAACGCCGTTTCTCATCAGGTTCATGGGCACGGCAGCAAACTGCTGGCTGGCACCGCCCTGCATAAACAGGACCTTGTAATTTTCGGGAATTCCCATCAGGGTCCGAAGGTCTGCTTCGGCCTCGTCGATGATGGTCTGGTAAGCCTTGGAGCGGTGGCTCATTTCCATGACGGACATGCCGGTGCCCCGGTAATCCATCATTTCCGCCGCGGCTTCCTGCAACACACTCTCCGGCAGGACAGCAGGACCTGCGGAGAAATTATATACTCTGGACATATGATATCCTCCAATTTTTGTAATAGAAAGAAAATGGGTATTTATCGGGTTGTGGCGAGGGCGCGCCCAAAGCCTTCCCCCGGGGGGAAGGTGGCACGGCGTAAGCCGTGACGGATGAGGGGTGGCGTGCAGTTCCAAGTCAGGAAAAAGGCTGAAACATAGTACAAATCGTAACATTACTGCCCGCATTCCTCATCAGTCACGAATCAGAGATTCGTGACAGCTTCCCCCCGGGGGAAGCCTTGGCGCTCCCGCGCCACTACGCCATAAATTACAATTTACCGCTGCAAAAACCTTGCCATCAATTCGTGGCCCTTAGGTTCAAAAATGCCGGTGGCCATAGCTTCTTTTTCACTGTAGCGGGCCAGGGACTTGCGCTCCTTCGTGCTGTCGTAGAGAATGTAGGGAACCGGTTCGCCTACATGGGTCCGCAGCCGCAGCAGATTGGGATGGTCCGGCAGGACCAGCATACGGAAATCCTCGCCGGCAGCTTCCAAAGCACACTTGATGGGAGCGACGATACGGCTGTCCAGATATTCAATGGACTTGACCTTCTCTTCCGTGAGACCCTGATGGGCCATTTCGTCGGGGGCTTCCAGATGGACATAGGCAAAATCACAGCCGTCCTTTAACAGGGCGTCAATGGCAGCCTGAGCCTTGCCTTCCCAGTTGGTATCAATGGAGCCGGTGGCACCTTCCACTTCGCAAATCTGCATATCGGCACCGACAGCGATGCCCTTCAGCAGGTCCACAGCGGAAATGACAGCACCCTTCAGGCCGGTCTTTTCGGCAAAGGACTGCAGGCTGGGCTTGGTGCCGGCACCCCAGTACCACAGGGTATTGGCCTTGTTCTTGCCTGCAGCGGCACGGGCTACATTCAGCGGGTGGTTGTTGAGAATGTCGAAGCTTTTTTCCATAAATTCCCGCAAAACCGGCTCCTTGGGCAGCCAGGGACCGATGACCTGGGTCAGATGGTCATGGGGGGGCTCCAGCTGGGCAAGTCTGCCGTGCTTCCAAACCATGATGTGGCGGTAGCTGGTGCCGGTGTAGAACTGGAATTCCTCGGAGTTGAAGGCTTCCCGGATGGCATCCATGAGGACGTCGGCATCGGCGGTGGAAATTTCGCTGGCGCTGTGGTCCAGGATGGTCTTTTGGTCGTAAGGCTCCTCCTCGGTAACGGTGGCCACATTGCAGCGGAAAATAATATCATCGGGTTCCATCTCCACGCCCACGCTGAGGGCTTCCAGGGGAGATCGTCCGGTGAAATCCGTCAGGGGATCATAACCCATGACGGACAGATTGGCGACTTCACTGCCGGGAGACATACCGGCGGGTACATTCTGGACCATACCCATCTCGCCTTTGGATGCCAGCGCATCCATAGTGGGGGTGTTGGCAGCTTCCAGGGGGGTCTTGCCGCCCAGGGCGGCGATGGGCTCGTCGGACATGCCGTCACCCAGCACTACGATATACTTCATAACCTCTCTCCTTACTGCGAAAGTTATAGCAGTCCGTGCTATAAAGACAAATGTGTACGATAATCAATATAGTACCACTTTCGCTCCCGGAATACAATACGATAATCTGCCTGAAAATGTGCTCCTGTTTTTCTGTATTCGTGGGCAATTTGGCAGATGGTATGCTGAGAATGATCGTTTATAACTGTATTCGTAGGGGGCAAGCCCCTCCCCTACGAATATAAACTTCAATTTTTCTTTCCAACTGCCTGATTATATGCTATTATCTTTTCAAAGGAGCTGAGTGTATGCGACTACCTTATGAATTTTACCATCGTCCCTGTCTGGAGGTGGCACCGGAGCTGGTGGGCAAGGTGCTGGTACACCGGGGACAGCGGCTGCGGATCTCGGAAACGGAAGCCTACTGCGGTGTGGCAGACACCGCCTGCCATGCCCATAAGGGCCGCACCAAGCGGACAGAGGTGTTGTATGCCGATGCGGGAACGATTTATGTCTACCTCTGCTATGGGGTCCACTGGCTGCTGAATGTTATCACCGGAGATGTGGATGACCCCCAGGGTGTCCTGATCCGGGCCTGCGTGGAGGCAGAGGGGCCCGGCAGGCTGACGAAAAAGCTGGGGATCACCGGAGCGCAGAACCGGAAGAGTGCGGTGGATTCCGAGGAACTCTGGATCGAAGATGACGGCTTTCGCTGTGAGATCGCTCTGGATAAGCGGGTAGGCATCGGCTATGCCGCTCAGGAGGACCAGGACCGTTTGTGGCGGTTTAAAATGAAAAAAGAAAAACTGTAGGACGGGTGATTATCCGTCCTACAGTTTGCTTTACTTATCGATGCGGTCTGCGCCTTTTGCAGTCCGTCTGAGACCGATTTCCTGTCCTTTGGCGATGCGGATGATGTTTTCCCAGTGCTTCAGGAACATTACCACGGTGGCGACACCCAGAATGGCTACCAGAATCAGATTATGAGTGGTGAAAAAGGTATACACCGGAGCGACTACAATGCTGCTGAGGGCACCCACGGAAATGAAATCCGTGATGAGGGTTGCCAGCACGATGACAGCACCAATAATCAGTGCCAGCTTCCAGTTCAGGGCAAGGACCATGCCAAAGTAGGAGGCCAGTCCCTTGCCGCCCCGGAAGCCCAGATAGAAGGGGAAGATATGGCCCAGAACGCAGGCCACACCGGCGGCTGCCCCGGCGTATTCCAGCTGCGGGAACAGCCATTTGGCAGCAATGACGGCGATAACAGCCTTGCCGATATCATGGAGGGCTACTGCCACACCGGCACTCCAGCCGAAGAGGACCGTGGCGTTGGAAGCACCCAGATTGCCGCTGCCGGCGGTGCGGATATCTGTTTTCTTGAATTTTCCAATATAATATGCCATGCTGGAGCAGCCCAGCAGATAACCCAGAATGATTGCCAGAAGATATTGCATAGGAATCCCTCCAATTTGTTTCTACTTGCCAGTATACCACAGGAATACACAGGAGGCAAACAAAATTTAAATGCGGGAGCAATATCTACAGTTTTCACAGTCACTTCCCGGCAGTTTCCACAAAAAGTATGGTGTATCTTGACCAATAACTGCCGCTATGATATTATTATTTAAGCTATAACCAACAAAATAACACGAAAGAGGTAATTACTATGAAAGATTGCAACTGCGGCTACTGCATGGGCGGCGAGATTCTGGCGGGCTTCGGCATCAAGATCTGTGACCTGAAGGTCTCCCAGCTGATCCTGTTCAAGGAGCAGAGCCATCCCGGCCGTGTCATCGTGGCTTACAAAGACCATGTTTCCGAGCTGGTGAATATCTCCGCCGAAGAGCGCGCACTGTTCTTCGAGGATGTTGCCACCGCGGCAAACGCCATCCATAAGGCATTCCATCCCGATAAGGTCAACTACGGTGCCTACGGCGACGGTGGCTGCCACCTGCACTTCCACCTGGTCCCCAAGTACCAGGGCGAGTTCGAGTGGGGCACTCCCTTTGCCATGAACCCCGGCAAGACCTACCTGACCGAGGCTGAGTACGACGAAATGATCGCCAAGATCAAGGCTGCCCTGTAAGGATATACGGTTTCAGCCCCCGGATGCATTCCCAATGTCATTAAGTTAACAGGATTGTAGGGTGCGGATATATCCGCACCGGGCAGTTTCGACAATTGGGCGTTTGGTTTTTACGCTCAGTTTTCGGGGGTTCCCGGTTGAGATATATCTCAACCCTACATCGGATTTCTTAACTTAATGACATTGGATGCATTCCGGGGGCTGTTTTTTACACCAGATTCAGCTTTCGGCTGGTGAGCCAGTGCATCAGGAAATAGCCTGCCACAGCGATGAGAAGGCTCATGATGCCGGGCGCTGCCAGCAGCGAAGTTGTATTTTGAGTGGTGCTGGCAGAGAAGGCCACCATCGAGAAAACAAAGGACTCCACCATGCTGATGCCGTAGTATACGCCCACGGCTGCCAAAATCTTGTACTTTCTGGCGAGCATGGCACCGACGGTAACGGACAGCATCAGACAGATCAGACTACCCAGAGCGCTGGCGATACTGCTGAAGCCCAGCAGCGCAAGCTGGTCAATGTTTTTTACAAAGGAATCCCGAAGCTGCTGCCAGACTTCATTCCAGGCAGTCCATACATCTGCCCAGAGAATGGTCTGGATGCTGTTGATTGCCAGCAGGAACATACCGAAAATAATCGCAACCGCCAAGGCTGCGGCCAGGATGACGAGAAGCGTACCGATAATGCAGTTGACGATGCTGCTGAGCAGGATCTGATGATTGCTTACCGGCAAGGTAAAGGTCAGGTAGCCCTCGTCGGTGAAGCACCGCTTATAGAAACGGTAGACCAGAAAGAACACGACCGCGGCACAGCACACCGCTATGGCAACGATGCCGCAGCTCAGCAGCACCATGCACAGCACCATGGCTAAATCGGACATGGCAGCGTCTTCTTCCTCCACGACGATGGCGAAGCCGCCCTCTGCAAGGGAAACATTTTCAGACTGCTGGGACTCTGTCCGCAGCATGTAGTACATGACACCGCCGATGGTCACGCCGGAAATCAAAATTATCACGCAAAGCAGGGCCACGATGCCGCGGGTAGCCCGCCATTCATGCTTTAACAGTTTGGCAAACATTGAAACACCTCCCGGAACAGCTGATCCAGCGATTTGCCGGTATCTTCTCTTACTTCGTCTGCATTGCCGCTGCGGACGATCCTGCCGTTGTGCAGGAAAATAAATTCATCCAGTGTGCGTTCCACATCCGCAATGAGATGAGTGGAGATCAGCACGGTAGCCTCAGGGTCATAGTTGGTGATGATGGTATTTAAGATGTAATCCCGGGCTGCCGGGTCCACACCTCCGATGGGCTCGTCCAGCAGGTAAAGCTTTGCCCGTCGGGACATGACCAGCACCAGCTGGACCTTTTCCTGATTGCCCTTGGAGAGGGTCCGCAGCCGGGCCTTTTGGGAAATGCCCAGGGCGGACAGCATTTTCTCAGCCCGGGGCCGGTCAAAGTCGGCATAAAAATCCCGGAACAGGTCCAGAAGCTCCTCTACCGTCCGCTGCCGGTTGAAATAGGACCGGTCTGGCAGGTAGGAAACCAGCGCCTTGGTGGCAGGGCCTGCCGGTTCGCCGCAGATTTGGATGGAACCGGCGCTGGGGGTCAGCAGGCCCGCCGCCAGCTTGATAAAGGTGGTTTTGCCGCTGCCGTTGGGACCCAGCAGACCGATGATCCTGCCCTTGGGCAGGCTGAGGGTCATGCCATCCAGCGCGGGGGTTCCATGATACCGCTTTGTCAGTTCTGAGGCCCTCAAAACATATGTTTCCATTTACAAATTCTCCTTTCCTTCGTCCAGCATCATGAGAAGCCGGGCCGCCTGGCTGGGGGGAATGCCGAAGACCATAAATTTCTCCGCACATTCCCGGGCCAGCTCTGTCAAGATCCGTTCCCGCATGGCGGCGAGAACGGCTTTGTCGGTGGTTACGGTCCGTCCGCTGGTGCCGCCGCCTACCAGCAGCCCTTCCCGTTCCAGCTCGGTCAGGGCCCGCTGCATGGTATTGGGATTCACCTGGGCCTGGGCCGCAAGATCACGGACAGAGGGGACCTTTTGTCCCGGCGACAATTCTCCCCTCAGCACTGCACCCCGGATACCGGCCATGATCTGCTGGTATACCGGGCGGTCGCCTGTAAAATTCCAGTTCATAGGCACCTCCTTTGTGTTACTGTATTAGTGCACTAATACAGTAACACAAGACAAGGGATTTGTCAACGGGATATTTCTTAAGTTTTTATGAAGATTATATATTAAGAGGGTCTGCTGCATTGTTTTGCGGCAGACCCTCTAGTCCAATGGCATCGTTTAATTTTTCAGCAGCAGATCCACGCCCTGCCGGAGCATGTCTTCGGACAGGGCGCCCTGGGCCCAGGCTGCGAAGTAACCCTCGGCATCGATGAAATAGCTCACCGGCACGGCACTGACACCGTACTTCATGGCGGCATCAATGTCGGTATCGTAATATACCGGGAGGGTGTAGCCGTTTTCTTCCAGGAAGGCAGAGGCGGAAGCTACAGTTTCCTGGTGGCCGTCAGTCAGATTCACCAGAACGAAGTGGATATCCTCACCATACTGCTCGTAAAAGCTCTGGAACTCCGGCATTTCGCTGGCACAGGGACCGCACCAGCTGGCCCAAAAGTTCAGAATCACCGGCTTGCCCCGGAAATCCGACAGCTTGTGGGCGATGCCGTCAAAGTCATAGACCGTAAAGTCCGGGGCAAGGCTGCCCTGGGCCTCCGTTTCGGCAGTGGGATCTTCCACAACCACCGGGGTAGTGGCAATGGAACCCGGAGCAGCCTGGGTACTCAGCTTGTTGTACAGGACATAGGCACCGGTAAGGATAACCGCAAAAACCAGCACCCAAATCAAAAGCTTTAAAATTTTGTAGGTTTTCTCCATAGTTTCCTCCTGTATTTCGGGTGTATCAGCTCAGCAGTGTCAGCAGCCGGCCCAGAGTTCCGGTGGCCATAAGAATGCCTACCAGCACCAGCGCGCCGCCGCAGACTTTATTCACAATATCATAATGGGCTTTGATCCAGTTGAATGCGCCTTTCAGCTTGTCGATCAGCACAGCGCTGAACAGGAAGGGGATGCCCAGCCCCAGAGAGTAGCACAGCAGCATCCCCATGCCTTCTGTCACGGTGCCCTGCTGAGAAGCCAGCATCAGGGCAGAGCCCAGGAAAGCGCCCACACAGGGGGTCCAGCCCACAGAGAACACCATGCCGAACAGCGCCGCAGACCAGAAGCCCATATCCCCGGCCTTCAGGCCGCCTCTGCTGCCCCGGAACAGGTTCAGCTTCAGAAGTCCCATATAGTTCAGGCCGAAGAGAATCACGATTCCGCCGCCGATGAGATTTACCCAGCTCTGATACCGGGTAAGGAAACTGCCCAGGCTTCCTGCCAGTGCGCCCATAGCCACGAACAGGATGGTAAAGCCCAGCACAAAGCCGGACGCATTCACCAGTGTCTTTTTCGTACTCCGCTCTCCGCCGCCGGCAAAGTAGGAAAGATAGATGGGCAGCATAGGCAGCAGACAGGGGGAAATGAAGGTGATAATACCCTCTAAAAAGGAAATCAGATATTGCATAAGAGTTCCTCCTTTTCGTTTTTAACAGCATACATCAAATGGGGGAAATTGTAAGTGACGTTGTTACATTTCAAAAATATATTGTAGGGCGGGGTCAGTGCCCCCACCCTACAGTGGCATATTCTTCGTTGAAAAAGCGGCGTGGTGTTCCACGCCGCTTTGTGTATCCTTGTTATCAGCTGGTGTAGTTGTCGAAATAACCCTGAATGTGGATAATGGGGGTGCCCTTGTCGCCGGAGCCGGAGGTCAGGTCGCACAGGGAGCCGATCAGGTCGGTCAGACGGCGGGGGGTGGTGCCCTGAGAAGCCATGGAGCCGGCCAGATCGCCCTTGGCGCGGATAGCACCCTCGATGGCGGCCTTCAGGTCAGCGCCGGACAGGTTTGCAAAGTCGTTGTCAGCCAGGTACTTCAGCTTCAGCTCGTTGGGAGTGCCCTCCAGACCTGCGGTGTAAGCAGGGGAAACCACGGGGTCAGCCAGCTCCCAAATCTTGCCGACAGGGTCCTTAAAAGCGCCATCGCCGTAGACCATAACCTCCACCAGCTTGCCGGTCTTCTCCTGGAACTTTGCCTGAATGTCCTTGACCAGGGCGGTGCAGTCTCTGGGGAACAGCTTGACCATGCCTTCTGTGGACTTGTTGGAGCCCAGCAGGCCGTACTTCTCATTGCAGCCGCTGCCGTCCACGGGAGCGGTGAGGATATCATCCAGACCGCAGACGCGCTCTGCACCGGCGCCCCACAGCAGACGCTTGGAACGGGCACGGGTGTGGATGTCGCAGGTCAGAACATTCTTGGTGTAATCCAGGATCACGCGGCAGTCATTGGCGAAGATGACCTCTACCTCAGCGCCTTCTTCCCGGACCAGGTCGGAGTAGTACTGCACATAGTCAACCAAGGTGAAGGGGTGCAGGTTCTCACCGAACAGGGCGCGGTAGCGCTCCAGAGTCAGAACATCGGAGAAGGGATTGACCTTGGCCTCGTCCAGCTTGTCCAGAGAAACCAGCTCGTTGCCTACCTCGTCGGAGGGATAGCTCAGCATCAGGATGACCTTCTTGCAGCCGCGGGCGATACCGCGCAGGCAGATGGCAAAACGGTTGCGGGACAGAATGGGGAAGATAACGCCGACAGTCTCGCCGCCCAGCTTGGCACGGACATCGGCAGCGATGGCATCCACAGATGCGTAGTTGCCCTGAGAACGGGCCACGATGGACTCGGTCAGTGCCACAACGTCGCGGTTGCGGAGCTCATAGCCTTCGCTTGCGGCAGCTTCCAGAACGCTGTTGACGGTGATCTCTACCAGATCATCGCCCTTGCGGATGATGGGGCAGCGGATACCTCTGGAAATGGTTCCGACTTTTCTTTCCATATGATTACCTCATTTCCCCGGCCGGGCAAGCCGCGGCCAGATTAGAATCAAAAACAACATAATAGTTATACCGCAGTTTTTCACATTTTTCAATAATTTTTTTGTAAAAATACCGTGAAGGAAAAGATTTGTGAAATTTCACAATTCTCTCAGAGCAGCAGGCTGACCGTTTATCGGAAGCACCGCAGGGTGCTGTGCGGAGTATTCCCCTGTTACACCGTATTTATAATTATGTATACAACAGCCGGGAAAGGGGTGCCGGAGGAGGGAAATAAAGGAACCGCTCCCACCGGAAATGCAGGCGGGAGCGGCTTGTCAGACAGTCAGATTCTGGATCCATTTGCCCTGTTTCAGCATGAAAGCGCCGATGGCGCATTTGATCAGGTCTGTGCCCTGACAAATGGCAAACAGGGGAACGATGGGAATATCGGTAAAGCGGCTGAGACAGAAGGCCAGGGGCACGCAGACTGCCCAGACGAAGCAGCTGTCAAACAGGAAGGTGACCATGGTCTGTCCGCCGGAACGGAGGGTGAAATAGGTGGCGTTGGTGTAGGAGATGAAGGGCATCATCAAAGCATTGACACAGATCAGCCGGGTAGCCAGATGGCGGACTGCTTCTGTGGTGTTGTACAGCAGGGGGAACAGTCCGGAGATGCTGGCAAGCAGCGTGCCGAAAACCAAACCGGAGGTTACGGAGAGAGCCAGCAGCTTCCGGTTGGCATCCCGCACCTCGGTTTCCGGATTACCGGCCCCCAGCATCTGGCCCATGATGATGCCGACAGCGTTGCCCATGGACAGGAATACCACGCTGGTCAGCTGGAAGATGGTGCTGTTGATGTTCATGGCAGGCACGACATCCAGACCGCAGGTGGAGTAGCACTGGTTCATGATGGCCATGCCGCTGGACCAGAGGGCTTCGTTCATCAACAGGGGCATACCTTTAATGACGATGGATTTCAGCAAACGGCCCGGCAGGTAGAAGGAACGGTAGACTCCCACGATAAAGCTGTTTTTCTCCCGGTGAATATGGGTCCAGCCTGCCACGATAAGAAGCTCTGCAAAACGGGAAATGACGGTGGCCAGAGCAGCGCCTTCGACACCCATGGCGGGAGCACCGAAGTGACCGAAGATCAGCACATAATTCAGCACCAGGTTCACCAGGGTGGCGGCAATGCCTGCGGTCATGGGGACAACGGTGTTGCCGCATTCTTTCAGCGTGCTGGCATAAGCATTGGTCAGAGCAAAGGGAAGGAAGCCCCAGACCATGACCCGCAGATACTTAAGGCCCTGCTCCAGCACAGCGGCGGCGGTGGCGGCATCGCCTTCGCCGGTGAGGTAGAGCCCAATAAGGAAATTACCTCCCAGCAGGAAGATCGCGATACCGATCAGGGAAATGGCAATGCAGATGAGAAATTTAAACCGGAAGGTGTGGCGCACACCCTCATCATCCCGGGACCCGTAAAACTGGGCGGTAAAGATACCCGCACCGGAACTGGCGCCGAAAATGCAGAGATTGAAGACGAACAGCAAACCGTTGACAATGGAAACGCCGCTCATGGGAATGGTTCCCACCTGACCGACCATGATGTTGTCCAGCAGGTTGACGAAGTTGGTGATGCCGTTTTGAATGATGATGGGAACGGCAACAGTCAAAACTCTGCGGTAAAAGGCCTTGTCGCCGATGTATCGATGTAACATAAAAAACCTCAGGAAAGATTACAGGGGAAGGGTTTTGCCCCTCCCCTGAAGAATGTGTGATTAAATCTCAACGCCGCCGATGAAGACTCTCTTTTCGGAGTAGTCGGCGTTGGTGATGATGAAGTCGGCGTACTTGCCTTCTTCGATGGAGCCGATCTTGTCATGGGCGCCCAGCGCCTTGGCGGGGTTGTAGGAAGCGGCGCGGACGGCTTCTTCTTCGGGAACGTTCCAGGAAATGGTGTTGCGCAGGCACTTCCACATATCAGAAGCGGAGCAGGCAATGGTTTCCGTGCCAACCAGCTTGGCAACGCCGCCGCGGATCTCAGCCATCTGACCGCCCAGATCGAACTGATAGCCTTCGTCCTGACCGGCGCAGCGACCGGAGTCGGAAACCAGGATCATGCGGTTCTTGAACATGGCGAAGGCCAGACGGACGGAAGCGGGATGGATGTGGAAACCGTCACAGATGATCTCAGCCTGAACCTTTTCGTTCTCCACACCGGCGGGGATGGCACCGGGGTTGCGGTGATGGATGGCGGGCATGGCGTTGTACAGGTGGGTCAGGTGGGTGACACCGGCATCCACAGCGGCCTTGGCATCGTTGTAGGTGCAGTCGGTATGGGCAATGGACACGGTGCACAGCTTGCTGGCCTTGGCGACGAACTCAGCAGCGCCGGGCAGTTCGGGAGCGATGTCCACGATGCGGACCAGACCGTCACACTCGTCATACAGCTTCTTGAAGCCTTCAAAGTCGGGTTCCTTCAGGTAGTCAGCGTTCTGGGCACCGCGCTTTGCATAGGAGAAGTAGGGGCCTTCCATCTGGATGCCCATGATGCGGGCGTGGCCGGCAGGTGCTTCTTCCTTCAGCTGCTTTGCGGTGGCGAAAGCCTTGCTGAGAACATCGTAGGGCAGCGTCATGGAAGCGGGGGCGAAGGAGGTGGCGCCGCACTGGGCATAGAACCTGGCCATGGCCTTCAGACCTTCGTAATCGCCGTCGGAGAAGTCGGCACCGGAATTGCCGTGGCTGTGGACTTCCACCAGGCCGGGGATGACGGTGGCACCGCCCAGGTCAATGGCATCGGCAGGAACGGTTTCGGGAAGGACTTCGCCGAACAGACCGTCTTTTACTTCAAATGCGCCCATATGGAACTGGAAATCACCGGTAAAGATTCGTGCATTTTTGTAGAACATAATCAATTTCCCCTTTTCTATAAGATCGTCCCGGAAAGTCTGGCAATTTCCAAATGACGGGAAATGCTTTGGGTATCCTGCCAAAAAACTTTCTCAGGATATAGTTTCTTTTGTCAACAATATGGTATCATGAAGCAGAAGAAAAAGCAATGCAGGGATTGACGAAATGTTTTGCATTTTATATTTAACACTTCTTTGGCAAGAAGGAGTTGTTATTTCAGGAAGAAAGTGCTATCATATGGAGTAACTTGGTTATCCCTGCCCAAAGGAGGTATTGTATGAATATCATCATTGCAGGTGACGGCAAGGTCGGTTCCATGCTGACCCGGCAGCTCTCTTCTGAGGGGCATGATATTACCGTTATCGACTGTAATTCCAAGGTTCTGCAGGCCAGTGTGGAGCGCTATGACGTGATTGCGGTCCATGGTAACTGTGCATCCATGGGCGTGCTGCAGCAGGCCGGTGTCAAGGACGCGGATCTGCTGATCGCGGCTACCAATGCGGATGAAGTGAATCTGTTGTGCTGTACAACTGCCCATTCTATGAACCCCAGGCTGCATACCATCGCCCGAATCCGAAACCCGGAGTATACGGAGCAGATCTACCGTATGCGGGATGTGTTTGGTCTGTCCATGGTTATCAACCCGGAGAATCAGGCGGCGGTGGAAATAGAGCGGCTGCTGAAATATCCCGGCTTCCTGCGGCGGGACACCTTTGCCAAGGGCCGTACCGAAATCGTGGAGCTGCGGGTGGATGCCGGCAGCAAGCTGTGCAATATCCGACTGATGGATCTGCGCAACATCGTCAAATGTCAGGTGCTGGTCTGCGCCGTTCTCCGGGACGGCAGTGCCAGCGCTCCCAAGGGCGATTTTGTCCTGCGGGAGGGTGACCGGGTGTTCTTTACGGCACTGTCCCAAAATCTGACAACTTTGCTGAAAAACTTAGGCATTCTGACCCGCCGGGTCCGGAATGTTACCATCTGCGGCGGCGGACGCATCAGCTATTACCTTGCCAAGCGGCTGAAAAAGTCCGGTATTTCTGCCCAGATCATCGACAGCAATTATGACCGCTGTGCGGAACTGGCAGAGCTGCTGCCGGAGTGCAGCATCATCCACGGTGATATCAGCGAGCAGGACCTGCTGGAGAGCGAGGGCCTTGCAGAAACCGATGCTTTGGTGACGCTGACGGGGTTGGATGAACTGAATATGATCGTCTCCCTCTATGCCACTTCCCGGGGTGTGCCCCAGGTCATCACCAAACTGGGCCATGCCGGAAACCGCGGCGTTATCGACAGCCTCGCCTTAGGCAGCGTTGTCTGTCCCAGAGAATTGGTCTGCAGCAACATCGTACGCTATGTCCGTGCCATGGAGAATCAGACCGGTGCCGCTATTTCTGTCCATACCATTGCCGACGGACAGGCAGAAGCCATGGAGTTCCTGGTGGATGAGCATACCAAATACTGCGGAAAGCCGCTGAAGGAGATCCGCTTAAAGCCCAATGTCCTGCTGGTGGGCATTGCCCACGGTGCGGATACGGAGATCCCCAACGGTGATTCCGTATACCACAAGGGGGATACTGTGGTGGTAGTGGATACCAACCGCCATGAGGTCATCCGTCAGCTCAATGATATTTTTGCATAAGGAGGCTTCCTTATGAATTACAAAATGATGGGACGGTTTCTGTCCCAGATCTTAATGATTGAGGCGCTGTTTATGATCCCGGCCCTGTGCATCAGCCTGTATTGCGGGGATACCATGGCAGTCAAGGGATTTCTGGCGGCCATTGCGGCGGCAGCGGGAACCGCTGCGGTGATGTACCTGCTGTGCAAGGGCGCACCCAGCGCCTTTTATGCCAAGGAAGGCTTTGTCTGTGTAGCCATCAGCTGGATCATCATGAGTTTGGTGGGCTGCCTTCCGTTTTACATTTCCCGGGAAATTCCCAGCTTTGTTGACTGTTTCTTTGAGATCGTTTCCGGCTTTACCACCACCGGCGCTTCCATCGTTCCGGAAGTGGAAAAGCTGAGCAAAGGCATCCTCTACTGGCGCAGCTTCAGCCACTGGGTCGGCGGCATGGGTGTGCTGGTGTTTCTGCTGGCAATTGCTCCCAGCGGAGAGCAGGGAAAGGGCTTTACCATGCATCTGCTGCGGGCAGAAAGCCCCGGTCCCGATGTGGGCAAGCTGGTGCCCAAAATGCGCAAGACGGCAGCCATTCTGTACATCATTTACATTGCGATGACGGTTTTGAACATCGTATTCCTGCTGGTCGGCGGTATGAGCATCTTTGAAGCGGTATGCCATGCCTTCGGTACCGCAGGCACAGGCGGATTTGGCATTAAGAACGATTCTCTGGCAGGATACAGCCCGTACCTGCAGAATGTCACCACGATTTTCATGATTTTGTTCGGCATCAATTTCAGCTGCTACTACCTGCTGCTGATCAAAGAGTGGAAAAATGTCTTTAAGGATGAAGAATTGCGGGCTTATGTGGGCATTATTCTTGGCAGCATCCTTCTGATCGTGCTGAATACCAGAGGGATGTATGCTACGCTGGAGGAAACCGTTCGCCATGCCGCCTTTCAGGTGGGCAGTATCATTACTACCACCGGCTACGCCACCACAGACTTTGACCTGTGGCCCAGCTTCTCCAAGACCATTCTGCTGTGTCTGATGGTAGTTGGCGCCAGTGCCGGTTCTACCGGCGGCGGCCTGAAAGTGGGCAGATTTATGCTGCTGGTGAAGGGCCTGCGCCGGAATATCCGCCGGATGCTGAATCCCAGACGGGTGGAACTGGTGCGGAACAATGGTACTGTGGTGGACGAGCGGGTGCTGGATAATACCAATGCTTATCTGGCTGCCTATGTGCTCATTGTCTTCGGCGTTTTTGCCATTATTTCTCTGGACGGCTTCTCCACGGGCACCAATTTTTCCGCTGTGCTGGCCTGTTTTAATAACATTGGCCCCGGCCTGGAAGCGGTGGGCCCCACCTGCAATTTCAGCGCTTACAGCGACTTGAGCAAACTCGTTCTGTCCTGGGCCATGCTGGCAGGCAGACTGGAGATTTTCCCCATTCTGGTGCTGTTCTCCCGGGACACCTGGAAGGGCAGATAAAACAAGAAAACACGCCGCGGATGCGCAATGTCATTCAGTTAAGAAATCCGATGTAGGGTTGAGATATATCTCAACCGGGACCCCCCGAAAACTGAGCGTAAAAATCCAAACGCTCAATGATCGAAACTGCCCGGTGCGGATATATCCGCACCCTACAATCCTCTTAACTTAATGACATTGCGCGGATGCGGCGTGTTTTTGCGTAGATGACGTTATTTGTGGATGCCGAACAGGGGCCGGGCCACCCGCTTATACAGCAGCATAGTCAGCACGGACACCATGGCACCCTTTACGATGTTCAGCGGGGCAACGCACATGACCACAAAGGTGGTGACATTGTGGATGCTGCTGTGGATCTCCGCACCCATGGCGATGATGGATTCCAGTGGCATGCCGTACAGGTCGGCAAATTTGGGCAGCAGGTACACGGCGTTGAAGGCGGTTCCGAACACAGACATGGACACGGTGCCGAGAATCAGACCGATGATGGCGCTGTGCTTACTCTTGTGGGCATGATACCAGATCGTTGCGGGAAGCACAAAGGAGCAGCCGACAACGAAGTTGGCAAGGTCGCCCACATAGGCGGTGGAGGTGCCCTTCAGCAGCAGCTTCAGCAAAATTTTGACACCCTCGCAGGCAACAGTGGCGCTGGGTCCCAAGTAGAAGCCGCACAGCAGAACCGGCAGCTCGGAGAAGTCCAGCTTATAAAATCCGGGAGCGAGGAACAGCAGGGGGAAGTCCAGAATATGCAGCACTGTGGCAATGGCGGCGCAGATGCCCACAATGGTGACACGCCGGGCAGCGGTGACGGTCCGCTTGGCGGGCAGCAAATGCTCGATCACACTGGCACACAAGCCAAGACCTGCCACGATGGCGATGCAGCCGATCACAAAACTCAGATTCTCCATAAGATTTCTCACCTCATAAACAGAATGCGCCCTGAGCATATACTCAGGGCGCAGCAAAACGCATATGATTGGTCTATGCATATCTTCTCCCATCCAGACTGTACTGTCGGTTCCGGAATTGCACCGGATCAGCGCTTACGCTCGCGGACTGTCACCGCCGGTGGGGAATTTCGCCCCGCCCTGAAGATACTGTTCAGTTCCCCTATACAATACCATGGATGCCATGGCTTGTCAAGAAAAGTGTTTTGTGGTAAGATAAATTAAAAAATATATACAGGGTATCGAAACACGCATGTCATTGCGAACCAGCACGCACGCTGGTGTGGCAAACTCCCCGCAAGATTCCGGAATGTATCATTTGCAATATGTGCGGACCTTTGAAGGGGATTGCCACGTCGGGCTTTGCCCTCCTCGCAATGACACTGCTCTTTTGCAGGCTTTACTGTGTCGGCATGGTATTGCTGCTTTCTGTGGGCGTGGTCATGCCCTCCGGCATTTTGAAGCCCCGGATGTGGCCCTTTGCGGCGGTGTCGGTGATGTCACCGCCGATGATCTGATTTTTATATACCAGCAGGGTGGCATAGACCGGTTCGGTGGTGCCGGGATAATTGTTGATCTTATAGACGTAACGCATAACATTTTTTCCGGCGAACTTGCTCAGGTCATACCCCTGTCCCTGCTGGAGCTTGTTGTAGCGGTCAAATACCTCGCTGACCTCTTCGGGGATCTTCACCTGCCCGGACTCTACCGGGGAGGTGGTCACATCCCAGCCAAAATCCGTCAGGAATTTTACCCTGCCGTCATTGCTGGACATGGCAGGGGCGGCGGTGGCGGTGTCGGGCTGGGCTTCTCCCCCCAGCAGCAGGATCAGCGCCAGCACCAGGGCTGCCACGGCGGTCAGGGCCAATAGGATTTTTTTAAAATCGACCTTTGCGGTCATAACCATCATAATCGATACCTCCCGGTTAAACTAGGTGCTACAGCCTATGCCTGTTTCCCGCGGAGTAGAACGGAGGAACCATGGAACGATTGGACAAATTCCTGTGCGACAGCGGCGCAGGCACCCGCTCTCAGGTGAAGCTCCTGCTGAAAGCAGGACGGGTCACCGTGGACGGCAGGGTGGAAAAGGATAACAGCAAAAAAATCGATCCAGACAGACAGGTCATTGCCCTGGATGGGGAGATCCTGGGCGGAAAGCGGCGGACCGTCATCATGCTGAACAAGCCCGCCGGCTTTGTCACTGCCACAGAAGACCCGGTGGAGCGTACTGTTATGGAACTGCTTCCTCCGGAGATGAAGCATCTGGATTTAAAGCCTGTAGGCCGGCTGGACAAGGCTACGGAAGGTTTGCTGCTGTTTACCAATGACGGCGACCTGCTGCACCGGCTGATCTCTCCGAAAAAAGAGGTTCCCAAGGTCTACTATGCCAGACATGAAGGCGCTGCCGGAGAAGAAGACATCCAGGCCTTTGCCGCCGGACTGACCCTGCGGGACGGCACGCTTTGTCTTCCTGCAAAACTGGAGCCCATCGGGGCAGGGGAGAGCCTCATTACCGTCTGCGAAGGCAAGTATCATCAGGTCCGCCGGATGATGGCTTCCAGGAATATGACAGTCACGTATCTGGAACGCCGCATGGAGGGCAGTCTGACGCTGGGGGATTTGCCCCGGGGACAGGTCCGGGAACTGACGGAGGGAGAAATCGCTGCGCTGGAAGCTGAAATGTAGGGAGCGGCATCCCTGACGCCCCGCGCAGAAAGAAACTGCGGTTTCCTGTGCGCTTAGGTGAATACGGACATTAGTCAATACGGTACGTCGAGGACGCCGGCCCCTACATTATATAATATACAGTCATTTTGATGGAAGCATTTGCCTTCCGGTGGCGGTCATGGGGAGCGTGTGTTGGAATATTACCTAAAAAACCAGAGACTTTTTGCAGTAAAATGTCAAAAGGTACTTGCAAAGTGTGCAAAAGATGTGTATAATGAATATGCAATTTTGTGAAATGCGCATTTGTGCAAGATACTAAGGAGTGACAGAAAGATGTCCAACAGTGTTTTTCAGAGCGTCATTATTCAGTTAAGAGAAATTTCCGACCGTACTTTCGGTGTTATCGATACCGAGGGCTGTGTCGTTTCCTGTACCGATATGTCCATGCTGGGTGAGCGCTGGGCCGATGCTGCCCTGAAGGTCGGCAATGCTTCCGAGAATATGGTCACCTTTGCCCAGAAGACTTTCAAGGCTATCATGGGCAATTCCAATTACTTCGAATACGCCGTCTTCTGCACCGGCGACGATGAACTGGCCAAGAGCTTCTGCCAGATGGCCTACATTTCCCTGAACGATGCCAAGACCTTCTATGAAGAAAAGCATGACCGGGGTACCTTTGTCAAGAATATCATCATGGACAATATCCTGCCCGGTGATATTTATATCCGTGCCAAGGAGCTGCACTTCTCCACCGATGCGCCCCGTGCTGTTTTCCTGATCCGGCAGGTGGGCCACAGTGATGTTGCCACCGTGGATGTGTTGGGCGGCATGTTCCCCGATAAGCAGCAGGACTTTGTCCTGTCTGTCAACGAAAATGACATTGCTGTCATCAAGCAGGTCAGTGCCAACGTTACCTCCGAGGAGCTGGAAAAGATTGCCACCTCCATGGAAGAGGTCCTGCGCAATGAACTGCGGATCAAGACCATCATCGGTATCGGCACCGTGGCAGAGCATCTGCGGGAACTGGCTGACTCCTACAAGGAGGCCCAGACTTCCATCGATGTGGGTAAGATCTTTGATACCGAGAAGAGCGTCATGCACTATGAGAATCTGGGCATCGGCCGCCTGATCTATCAGCTGCCCACCACCCTGTGCGAGATCTTCCTGCGGGAAGTCTTCAAGAAGAATTCCCTGGATTCTCTGGATCAGGAAACCCTGTTCACCATCAATAAGTTCTTTGAGAACAGCCTGAACGTTTCCGAGACTTCCCGTAAGCTGTTCGTCCACAGAAATACTCTGGTCTACCGTCTGGAAAAGATCCGTAAGCTCACCGGCCTGGATCTGCGCCAGTTTGACCATGCCATCGTCTTCCGGGTTGCCCTGATGGTGCGCCAGTACCTGAACTCCCGGGAAACCCGCTGATACCATATAAAAATAAACGGGACTGCCGATGCAGTCCCGTTTTTGCGGGTATTTCGGCACAAGATATAGGCCCATAATTTTCTGTAAACCACAATCCGTTGAAAATTAAATTTTATATGGGAGAAAATATGGATTTTTTGTTAAATTTTCGGTATAACCAAAGTATTCACCGAAAAACATTGACTTTGCTGCAGGAATATGTTACAATTCGGTTACACTGCGGGCAGAATCGGGTTTTCCGGTGATGCCCAAATACAGGAGATTTACTTATGATTCAATTTGTTGATGTCGTAAAATCCTATGAGCAAGGCAACAATGCCCTCAATGGCGCAACCTTGCAGGTGGAAGACGGCGAATTTGTCTTCCTGATCGGACCCTCCGGTTCCGGTAAGTCCACCATCATCAAGCTTATCACCGGTGAGCTGAAGCCCACCTCCGGCACCGTCCATGTCAACGGCTACAATCTGGAGCGGATCCGCAAGCGCGAGGTTCCCTATCTGCGCCGTACTGTCGGTGTCGTGTTTCAGGACTTCCGTCTGATTAACAAAATGACCGTCTACGAGAACGTGGCTTTCGCCATGCGCGTGGTCGGTGCGAGAGAAAAAGAGATCCGGGAGCGTGTTCCCTACGTTCTGGAGCTGGTCGGTCTGGAAAGCAAAATGGACCGTCATCCCAACGAGATGTCCGGTGGCGAGCAGCAGCGTCTGGCCATTGCCCGTGCGCTGGTGAACAACCCCAGCACCATCATCGCTGACGAGCCTACCGGCAACCTGGACCCCGAGCGCTCCTTCGAGATTATGGCATTGCTGCAGGAGATCAATAACCTGGGCACCACTGTGCTGGTGGTCTCCCATGACCAGAATCTGGTGGAGCTCTTCGGCAAGCGCGTCATCGCCATCGACGAGGGCATCGTGGTCAGCGATGGACTGGAAGAGGAGGAAAGCTATGAGACTGAATAATCTTGGCTACCTGTTAAAAGAGGGCATAAAGGGTATTTTTACCCATGGCTTCATGTCCTTTGCTGCTGTCTGCGTTACGGTGGCCTGTCTGGTTATCGTGGGAAGCTTCTCAATTCTTGCCTACAATCTGGACGAAATGGTGCAGGATCTGAACCGGACCAGTGAGATCCTGGTCTATGTGGACAGTGAACTGTCCGATGCCGAAGCCCGGTCTATCGGCACCAAGATCAATCTTTTGGACAACGTTCTGCAGTCCACCTTTGTTTCCCGGGAGGAAGCGCTGCAGAATTTTATCGAAGACCACGATAACGACAGCGCCTTCAGCGGCGTGCAGGCCTCTGACCTGCGTCACCGCTATGTGGTGGTGCTGGAAGACAATCTGCTGATGAAGCAGACCGACGAGCAGCTGAAGCAGCTGCCCGGTGTGGCTGCCACTGCTGCCGCCTATGAGATGGCAGAGGGCTTCACCACCATTCAGAATGTGCTGCACATCGTATCAGCCGGTGTCATTGCCGTGCTGCTGGTAGTTTCCCTGCTTATCATTTCCAACACGGTCAAGCTGGCTATGTATGACCGCCGGGATGAGATCGCCATTATGAAAATGGTGGGTGCCACCAACGGCTTTATCCGCCTGCCCTTTATCGTGGAGGGCTTCTCTCTGGGTATGATGGGTGCTGTTCTGGCCTTCGGCCTGGAGTGGGTTGGCTATGATGCCCTGGTCCAGAAGGTTTCCGGCGTGGATTCCCTGCAGCTGTTCACCTGGGTCCCCTTCCATGAGCTGCTGATCCCCATGGCCATCGTTTTCGCCGGTGCCGGTATGTTCGTCGGTATCGTCGGCAGCTGGACCTCTATCCGCAAGTTTATGGATGTATAAGAGCATTTACGCTTCGTGTCATTGCGAACCAGTGCGCACACTGGTGTGGCAATCCCCATAAAAGGTCTGAGCAGAAACTTGCTGGAGATTGCCACGTCGCGTTGCTCCTCGCAATGACAGTTTTAAGATAGAACCCCTAAAACAAGGAACCACAATTTATGCGTACACACAGACAAGCAAGACAGGTCCTCTGTCTGGCGCTGGCGGCGGTGATGCTGTTCGGTCTGCTTCCCATGCAGAGCCGGGCCGCTTCCTCTGCCCAGATCCAGCAGGAGATCGACAAGCTGGAGGCAAAGAATGCCGAGATTCAGAAGCAGATCAATGCCATCCAGAGCCAATATGATGCCAGCTACGGAGAAATGGCCGACATGGTAGCCTACAAGGATGCCATCGATCAGGAAATGACTCTGCTGAGCAGCAAAATCGAAACCACCAACGCACAGATCACCGCCTATTCCCAGCTGATCGCGGATACCCAGGATGAACTGGATGTGGCGAGGGACGAGCTTCGCGCCCTAAGCGAAGCCCACCGGGAACGGGTCCGGGTCATGGAAGAGGAAGGCAATGTCAGTTACTGGGAAGTCATTTTCCAGGCCAACAGCTTTACGGACCTTCTGGACCGGATCAATATGGTGGAGGAGATCAACGCCGCTGACCGCCGCCGGATGCAGCAGATGCGCATCGCCGCAGATATCGTCACGGCAACCCAGATGAATCTGGAATCCGAAAAGGTTTCCCTGGAAGAGACCCGCAGCCAGCTGGCTGTTGACGAGGAAGCCCTGGAAGAAAAGCGTGCCGAAGCCGATCTGCTCCTTGTGGAACTGGAAAAAAAGGCGGAGGAATTTGAATACCTGCTGGAAAAGTCCTAATCACTGCTGGAGGAACTGATGCAGGAGATCGCCGCCAAGGAAGCGGCACTGAAGGAAGCCAAGCATGACGAGTATCTGAAAAAGCTGGCTCTTCAGGGAGACAATCCTCCCTCCAATGCCACCTGGATCACTCCGGTGTCCGGCTACAAGCTCACCAGCCCCTTCGGCATGCGCAAGCACCCGGTTCTGGGTGTGGTGCGGATGCACAACGGCGTGGATATGGCCTGCGCACAGGGCACTCCCATCTATGCCACCCGGGCCGGTAAGGTCACCCGGACAGCCTATCAGGCGGGCGGTGCCGGCAACTATGTCAGCATCAACCACCTGGACGGATTCTCTTCCGTCTATATGCACATGACCCACTATGTGGTGTCCGCGGGGCAGACGGTGTCCCAGGGACAGCTTATTGGCTATGTGGGGAACACCGGCCTTTCCACCGGTCCCCATCTGCATTTCGGCATTTCCTATGCCGGTACTTATGTAAACCCCCTGGCATACATTTACTGATGATTATGCCGCCCTTTTATGAAAAGGAGTTATTATGAAGAATCGCAAACGTATGGTATCTATCCTGGCCGGCATTATGGCAGGCATCATGCTGCTGAGCCTGATTCTCACTCTGATCCCGGTTCCTGCCCATGCGGCTTCCTCTGGCGAGATCCGTAAGCAGATCAATCAGCTGAAGAAGGAAAAGGAAGAACTGAAGGATAAAATTGCCGAAGTTCAGGCCCAGTACGAAGAAAATGAGAACGAGATCGTCAACATCATCGCCAAGAAGAATGTCATCGATCAGGAGATCCAGCTGCTGAATACCCAGATCACCAACATTGAGGATCAGCTGAAGGCTTTCAACATTCTCATTGCGGACAAGCAGGACGAACTGGACACCGCTGAGACCCGCTTTGAAACCCTCAGCGAAGAAAATAAGATCCGTATCCGCACCATGGAAGAAGAGGGCGAAGTTACCTACTGGGAAGTGCTCTTCAAGGCCAACAGCTTCTCCGACCTGCTGGACCGGCTGAACATTGTGGAGGAGATCGCTTCCTCCGATAAGCGCCGGTTGAAGGAACTGGGCGAAGCAGCCGATGCTGTGGAAGTTGCCCAGCAGGAGCTGACGGAAGAGAAAGCGGATATGGAGCTGACCAAGCAGGAGCTGGATGAAGCCCAGGCGGAAATGGATACCAAGCGCGCCGAGGCCGAGGCCCTGATTCAGGAACTGCTGACCAAGGCGGACGATCTGGAAGCACTGGAAGCGGAATTTGAGGCACAGGAAGAGGAATTCCTGAAGGAAATTGCCCAGAAGGAAGTGGAGTACGACGAGGCTAAGCAGCGGGAGTGGGAAGCTTATATGGCAACCTATGTTCCTCCCACTACGGCACCTCCCCAGCAGTCTACCAATAATGCCGGCAACGGAAACTCCGGTAATACCGGAAATTCCGGAAATTCCGGAAATACCAACACCAATATCGGCAGCAGCGGTGGCGGTGGCGGCGGTGGATGGGTGGTGCCCTGCAGCTATACCTCCATCACCTCTCCCTTCGGTCCCCGTCCTTCTCCTACCACCGGCGCCTCTACCTACCATCAGGGTGTTGACCTGGATACCGGCACCGGCTGGCCTGTTGTTGCCACCCGTGCAGGTACCGTTGTCATTGCCGGTTGGGGCAGTGCTGCCGGTAACTACGTTACCATTGACCATCACGACGGTTTCCGTTCCATTTACATGCACTTGAGCAGCTATTCTGTCAGTGCCGGACAGAATGTCAGTGCAGGCCAGTACATCGGTGCCACCGGTTCCACGGGTGTTTCCACCGGCGACCATCTGCACTTCGGCATTTCTCTGAACGGCGTGTATGTGAACCCCTGCAACTATGTTCCCCTTTAAGAGACTACATATCCCACAGCCCCGCGGGGCTGTGGGACATTTCACATGAGAGGTGCATTCCATGAAAGAAAAACTGCTGCGCGCCGGTTCCTATGTGCTGGTGGCAATGCTTTCCACCATTCTGACTCTGGCGCTGACCACTGCCGGAGAAAGCCGCAGCGCCGGAAAACTGGCAGAGCTGGAGAATCTGATCGGGGAAAAATTCATTGGTGAGGCAGACTTTACCGTTATGGAAGATGCTGCAGCCGATGCCATGGTCACAGCCACCGGCGACCGCTGGAGCTACTATATTCCCGCCAGTGAGTACCAGCAGTATCAGGAACAAATGGCCAATGCCTATGTGGGTGTGGGCATTACCATCCAGATGACCGGGGAGCAGGAGGGCTTCCTGATCATCGATGTGGCCCCCGGCGGCCCTGCGGAGGAGGCGGGGCTGCAGGTTGAGGACCTGTTGGTGGAGGTGGAAGGACAGAATGTCCGGGCGATGGACACCACCGAGGTCCGGGATCTGGTCCGGGGTAAGGAAGGCACCTTCGTATCCATGACGGTGGAGCGGGGAGAAGAAACCCTGACTCTTTCCGTGGAGCGCCGCACCGTGGAAACGCCTGTTGCCACCTATACCATGCTGGAAGACAAGGTGGGCCTGGTGACCATCGTCAACTTTGATTCCCGCTGCGCCGAGGAATCCATTGCTGCCATCAAAGCCCTGCTGGCAGAGGGCGCACAGAAGCTGATTTTTGATGTACGACACAATCCCGGCGGTTACGCTGACGAACTGGTGAAGCTGCTGGACTACCTGCTGCCGGAGGGCGAGGTGTTCCACACCATCCGTTATGACGGCGAGGAAAATGTCAGCATGTCGGATGCGGACTATCTGGATATCCCCATGGCGGTGCTGGTGAATGCAGGCAGCTATTCCGCAGCGGAGTTCTTTGCCGCTGCCCTGCGGGATTATGAAGCCGGAATCGTGGTAGGCGAGCAGACTGTGGGAAAAGGCTATTACCAGTCCACCTACCGCCTGTCCGATGGTTCTGCCGTGTCGCTGTCCATTGGAGAATACTTCACTCCTTCCGGAAAGAATCTGGCAGAGGTGGGCATTACTCCCGATGTTCTGGTTCCTGTGGAGGAGGAAACGGCATCGGCAATCTACTACGGAACCCTGGACCCCAGGGAAGACCCCCAGGTCCAGGCTGCCATCAAAGCGCTGAAATAAAAGAAGCATGTCATTGCGAGCCGACGGGCTGGCAATGACATGCTTTTTTCGGTTCTGCGCAAATGCGAAATTCCCTTTGTAATTTCTATCTTTCCATGTTATGATATTAAAAATGAGGTGATACCATGGGCTATGGCAACGAAGAACAATTCCTGACCCGCTCCCAGCGGGAAAAACTGATTGCAGATTTCTTGGGCAAAACTGTCACGGTGGTCATTGACCGTCCCATTGGCTTTCACCATATGACCAAGGGCATCCATCTGGACTATACCGTGAACTATGGCTATCTTCCCGGTATCACCGGCGGCGATGGGGAAGAGCAGGATGTGTATATTCTGGGGACAGAGGAGCCGCTGGAAACTTTCACCGGCCCCATCATCGGCGTGGTCCGCCGGGCCGATGACAACGAGGACAAATTTGTTGCCGCACCCGAAGGCATGGTTTTCACTGCCGCAGAAATTGCGGAAAAAATCCATTTTGTGGAGAAATATTTTGAAAGCACCATCGAATCCCTTTTCGGTTAGGAGGCAGTTATGGCAAAATACTTTCTGCTGAGCTTCGATGACGGCACCGTTTGGGACCGCCGCTTTGTGCAGCTGTTGAATCGGTACGATATGAAGGCCACCTTTAACTTGAATTCCGGACTGGAAAATTTTGTCTGGTACTATGAGGACCGCTATCCCATCACCCGGCAGATTCTGGCAAACACTGTCGAACTGTACCGGGGCCATGAAATTGCCAGCCATTCTCTCCACCACCATTGGCTGAACACCCTGACCCCGCCCCAGCTTTCCCGGGAAATCGGAGAGGACTGCGCTGCACTGAAAAAACTCTTTGGTTTGACAGAAATTGGCTTTGGTGTGCCCTTTACGGCCTGTGGTGAACGGGAAATTAAAATTATCAGAAAATTCGTCCGATATATCCGCCTTTCTGCCATGTCCGACGATTTTTCCCTGCCGGAAGACCCCTACCATATCCCCATCCATGGCCTGTACAACGATACCGACATCCGGGAAAAGATCGCCCGGTTTGCGGAAAATGACCTGCCGGATTCTCTTTTTGTCATGGCGGGACACAGCTATGAATTTGAAGTGCTGAACCATTGGGACTATATGGAGGAGCTGCTGCAATATATCCAGTCCTTTGACTTTGAAATTGTGACCACAATGGACTTTGTAAACCGCTGCTTTCCGCAGACAAAATAGGAGGAGTTACTATGTACGAAAAAATTCTGACCCGCCGCTCTGTCCGTAAGTATGCCCCCCAGCAGATCACCGATGCCGAACTGGACAAGGTTCTGGAGGCTGGCCTCTACGCCCCCACTGCCAAGAACAACCAGAAGCCCATCATGGTGGCTGTCCGGGACAAGGAGACCCGTGACCTGCTGTCCAAGGCCAACGCCGCCATCATGGGCGTGGAGACCGACCCCTTCTACGGCGCTCCCTGCGTTATCGTGGTGCTGGCTGACCCCGCGTTCCCCACCTGGATCGATGACGGCAGCCTGGTCATGGGCAACCTGCTCAATGCCGCTCATGCCATTGGTCTCGGCAGCTGCTGGATCAACCGTGCCCGGGAATTTTTCGACATGGAGGAGGGTAAGGCACTGCTGAAAAAGTGGGGCATCCCTGAAACCTACCGCGGTGTGGGCAACTGCATCCTGGGCTACGCAGAGGAAACTCCCGAACCCAAGGCAAGAGTGGAAGGCCGTATTTACAAGGTGTAAAATAAGAGAAGGAGATGCCGGAAGGCATCTCCTTCTCGTGTCGAAAACCCCCTTCGGGGCATTCCGACAGTCTTTTTGCAGTCTGCTGCGCGCACTCGTTGTACGCTTTTCGCGTACAACTCCCACACTTGCAGCCTGAGCGGTGTTTTCGTCCACGTACACGCCGCGGCCGAAAACGATTTGGATGGGTTTGCCGCTTGCGCGGCAAATTCTACGAAGCTTTTTTCTGGATATTCTTTGGCAAACTGGCCGTTTTGTAACCTATCTGTAATTGCATTATGGGGCCTTTTTTCGTATAATGACTAAGATATGCAGAAAGAAGGCTTGTAATGAACTTTTTGAAGAAACTCTTCAGCCTTGTGCTGGCACTGTGCATGGCTGTAAGTATATTCCCCCAGATGGTCAGGGCTTCGGAAGAGGCTGCTGCCGACTATGTATGGATCACCGACCGGGAAGCGGTGGACGGAAGCGATTATACTGCTGACCCCACCCTGGCAGATGCCCTGAACGGGATCTTCGACGGCAACGCCAGCGTCTATCGGGACAGCGGCTTTACCAAGTTGGTGGATACGAAGCTGGGTTCCAATTCTGTGCCCAACAACGGCGTATTCCAGTATGTGGGCAACGGTGAAATCGAGACCAATGTAGGCACCTCCTGCTGGATCTATGCCAACGGTGTCTATTTTACCCTCTTTGGAGAGGCTACCGGCTGCGGCACAGCGGGAGAAAACTCCGAGAAGCTGGACCTCAAGGGTACTGCCAATAAGAGCTTCAGCTATGACAATTTCGTCCAGTGGGGTGTCCGCCCCGGCGTGGGTGCCCTGATTCGCACCCAATGCGGTCATTCTCTTATTGTGCTGGGCTATGACGAGGAATTTATTACCATCCTGGACGGCAACGGCAACGGACGGGGCTTAGTCGCCATCCGCACCATGCGCTGGACCCACCAGGGCTTCCGCGCCAGCTACATCATCCAGCCCACCCAGGAATACATGGATGAATTGTATCCCGAAAATGCCACAGAAATTACCCATCTGGCGGAATAATGACAATGAAAAGTCCCCGATTCGGAAGAATCGGGGACTTGCTTGTTTTGCTCAGTCCTGGGGCTTCATGGTGGGGAACAGGATGACCTCGCGGATGGTGTCGTTGTTGGTCAGCAGCATGACGCAGCGGTCGATGCCCATGCCCATGCCGCCTGTGGGGGGCATACCGTATTCCATGGCGTTGAGGAAATCCTCGTCCAGCATTTCGGTCTCGTCGTCACCGCGTTCCCGCTGCTCAACCTGCTTCATGAAGCGTGCACGCTGGTCGATGGGGTCGTTCAGCTCGGAGTAGGCGTTGGCCAGCTCGGAGTGGCAGACGAACAGCTCGAAGCGCTCGGTCAGACGGGGGTCCACAGGGGACTTCTTGGTCAGGGGAGAAACTTCCACAGGATACATGGTGATGAAGGTGGGCTGGATCAGGTGCTCCTCCACCTTCTGGTCGAAGGTAGCGTACAGAGCATTGCCCCAGGTCTTCTCGGCAGCGTCTGCCAGCTCGACACCCACGGAACCTGCCAGAGCCACAGCCTCGGCATCATCGGTGACAGCACCGAAATCGACACCAACGTACTCCTTGACGGCATCCACCATGGACAGACGGCGCCAGCCGGGAGTCAGGTCGATCTTCTCGCCCATCCACTCCACCTCGTAGGTGCCCAGAATCTCCTTGGCAGCGCCGGAGATGATGCCCTCGGCGATGTCCATCATGTCATGGAAGTCGGCGTAGGCCTGATACAGCTCGACGGAAGTGAACTCGGGATTGTGCTTGGGGTCCATGCCCTCGTTGCGGAAGATACGGCCGATTTCATAGACACGGTCCATACCGCCGATGATGAGCCGCTTCAGGGGCAGCTCGGTGGCGATGCGCATGAACATATCGATGTCCAGGGTATTGTGGTGGGTGATGAAGGGCCGGGCAGCGGCGCCGCCGGCGATGGTGTTCAGAACGGGGGTCTCCACTTCGATGTAGTTCATGTTATCCAGATAGTTACGCATGAACTTGATGAACTTGGAGCGGACGATGAAGTTCTGCTTGACCTCGGGGTTCACCATCAGGTCCACATAACGCTGACGATAGCGCATTTCCTTGTCGGTCAGGCCGTGGTACTTTTCGGGCAGGGGCAGCAGGGACTTGCTCA
>ERZ1032130.56-NODE-56-length-34324-cov-6.042079_pt1 | contig 34324 bp, 26 predicted proteins | sample MGYA00517879_ERZ1032130 | MGnify/ENA primary metagenome ERZ1032130 (study PRJEB33719, sample SAMN04262597) | wastewater metagenome | biome: rural village; feature: animal feces; material: feces | host: Bos taurus | place: El Salvador | collected 2012-01-31 ...
ATCGTATTTTCCTTTTTAAACTTAGTTTTTTTAGTTTTTCTAATTGTAACATATTTTCAAATTTTTAATAGTATATTTTTATTTTTGATGCACAAACTAGTTTTGAACGCAAAATAACGTTCGTATAAACTAAAAAGGAGTGCAGTTATGAAGGCAATGAAAAAAATCGTACTTGCATTGCTTGTCGTATCTATGCTGGCAACTTTTACAGGCTGTAGAAGAAATGACGACAACGCAAACGACAATACAAACAATACCACAAACGGTACTGAAAACAATGGCACAAACGGTGCCAATGATAACGCAGTCACACCTGACAATCCTGTAAATCCGGACAACACGGACGTAACCAACGATAATAATATGAATAATCAGGATGATGGTAATATTATGGATGATGCAGGAAATATCATTGATGATGCCGGAAATGCAATCGAAGACACAGGTGATGCCATTGATAACGTTTTAGACGACGTAACAAACGGTGTTGAAGGTGGTGCCACAGGCAACCCAAACACAACAAATCAGAACGCTTCAACAACACGATAATTCATTGGCAGGCAAAATGAAAGAGCTGATATTCACGGATTTATCTATGAATAGCAGCTCTTTTTTATTAAATTACATTGTTTTTTCCACAATCAAGCCTTCGCGATATGCCTTCAGCAGTTCTTCCAGCTGTGCAATACTCTGCTTAATTTCCGTACCGATATCGGTATCCGCCACAGTTTTACGAATCAGATATTTTTCTACGGATATGTAATCTGATATAATGTCTGTCTCCTTCAAAATAGCCGCCTCACTGGATTCAAATGCCTCGTGGGCAACCAAATGCATCCCTCGGGAACTGGACACAAGTGTGTAGCCTGCAAGACCGGTTTTTGCCTGATATGCTTTTGAAAATCCACCGTCAATAATCAGAAGTTTGCCTCCGCATTTAATCGGCGATTCTCCGTTCTTCTGCTCTACAGGAACATGACCGTTGACAATGTGCGAATTTTCTACTGACAAACCAAATTCCTCTAGAATCCGGTTGAGTACCTTTTCATCATCCAGTACAGAATAATAGGTATTCTTTATTTCTTTATGGGTCGCCTTATCCTCTATAAAATAACGCTCAAAAGTAGTCATTTTATCTTTTCCGAAAACAGGCGAATTCTGATTACACCAGATATACCACAAAATATCCTGTCCCATTTCCTTCTCTTCGCTTCCGGTCGCCGCTATAAATCCTTTTCGCGCGTAATATTCCAGCACATCATACAACGCTTTTCCGCTGTACGATTCGCCAAATAATTCTACTTTTTTGAAATCGCCGTTTTCATCGAGCGGAACACAGCCGTGATACAAAAGATTGGAATTGTAGGTCTTATATAAACCGCCTTTCAGAAACATAAAACGAATGTGTTTTTGAAGTTTTTCACATTTTGTAAAAGCGTGAACCAGTCGTTCCACAACCGTTTCTTCTTCCGGCGAAAGCTTATACGGGTCCCTCGGGTCGATGGTCGGAAAATCAGTATCCTTCATCGGATATTCCACACCTTCTACCATAACCGTACCTTTTTCAGAGTCGATTTTATCAAGAAGGAGTCTTTGTTCCATCTGAAACTCCGGACGACGTTTTATAAGCTGTCCTTCCAGTTTAAACTGAATGATGGCAATCGCTTTATGCATCTTCATATCCATTGCCAAATCATTTGTATTGTAGTTTTCATCAAATTTAATTTTAAAGCAGCTGCAATCGGAATTCATATAGGTATCCAGTGCAAAGGTTGCCAGTGGAATCAAATTGATTCCGTAGCCGTCCTCTAACGTATCCAAATTCCCGTATCTTGCCGCAATACGAATCACATTGGCTATACAGGCAGGGCTTCCGCTGGCGGCGCCCATCCAGACTACATCGTGGTTGCCCCACTGGACATCTACCGAATGGTAGTTGCAGAGCGTATCCATAATAATCTGCGGTCCCGGTCCTCTGTCAAAAATGTCACCTACAATATGCAAATGGTCTATAACCAGTCTCTGAATCAGGTTGCTGAGGGCAATGATAAATTCCGGTGCCCTTCCGATATGGATAATCGTCTGGATAATCCCGTTGTAGTATGCCTCTTTGTTCTGCACTTCTGCTTTTTCGGTTATAAGCTCCTCAATCACGTAGGAAAAATCCTTTGGAAGTGCCTTTCTCACCTTGGAACGGGTATATTTGGAAGACACCCTTTTGGTAATCTGTACCAAACGATGTAAGGTGATTTTATAAAAATCATCCAAATTTTCTTCCTCTTTTAATGCAATATCCAGTTTTTCCTTTGGATAATAAATCAGGGTGGCAAGACTACGTTTGTCCTTGTCACTTAAAGTATTTCCGAACTCTTCATCAATTTTGTTGCGCACAGAACCGGAGCCGTTTTTTAACACATGGTTAAACTGTTCACTTTCGCCGTGAATATCCGTTAAAAAATGCTCTGTTCCCTTGGGCAGATTTAAAATTGCCTGTAAATTTATAATTTCCGTACTTGCCGCAGCAATGGTCGGATACTGTTTTGCCAAACTTTTTAAAAATACTAATTCGGTATTACTCATACGCATCACCTATTTATATTTTTATGTTTTCGGGAAACCCCCGTTATACGCCTTAACGCCAAATGAACTAGCCGATTACGTCGCTCATATCGTACATTCCGGCTTCTTTGCCTGCAAGGAATTTCGCTGCCTGAATAGCACCCTTTGCAAATACTGCTTTTGAGTAGGCTCTGTGATTGAAAGTAATCACTTCGTCTTCTCCAGCAAAAATCACGTCGTGGTCACCTACAATCGTACCGCCACGAACTGCCGAAATACCAATTTCGTTTGTTTTTCTCTTTTCTCTTGTCTGACTTCTGTCGTATACATATTCGTATGTATTGTTTAATTCATCGTTGATGGAATCTGCCAATGCAAGGGCTGTTCCACTTGGTGCATCCACCTTTAAGTTGTGATGTTTTTCCACGATTTCGATGTCAAAACCGGCAGGAGCCAAAATCGCAGTCGCTTCTTTTACCAATTTGAGAAGCATATTGATACCAAGTGACATATTGGCTGATTTAAGAACCGCCACCCTCTTGGAAGCCTCTGCCACCTTCTGAAGCTGCTGTTCCAAAAGACCTGTTGTACAAAGCACTACAGGAACCTGTTTTTCCACGCAGTAATCAAGCAGGGCATCCACTGCCTTTGCAATGGAAAAATCGATGATAACATCTGCTTCCACTGTACATTCTGTGATAGATGAAAATACCGGGAACGGATTCTTTCCTTCATCAAAGGCATCAATTCCTGCTACCACCTGAGCCTGTGTATCGTTTGCTAAAAGGTTTACAATGTTTTTTCCCATTTTGCCATTGCAACCGTGCATAATTACTCTAACCATAATTTGTAAATCTCCTTTTTCTATCCTTTATGTCTTTCTTATCGTCATAACCAAAGTGCGCTCATTGTGCAACTTCTATGACAAATATTTTATCATAAGTTTCCAATCAGTGCATCAATTTCTTCTTTTGAGGCAAGGTTTTTGGAAAAAGCACTGGCACTTCCTGCTGCAATTCCCCATTTTAAGGCTTTTTCCATATCCATACTTTTCGTATACTCCGCCACAAAACCTGCCACCATGGAATCTCCTGCACCTACCGTATTGACCACTTTGCCTTTGGGTGCCTCGGCATAAAAGACATTTCCGTCCTCTGTCAGAAGCATTGCCCCGTCTTTACCTAAGGAAACCAGAACGTTTTCTGCACCCATTTTTTGTACCTTTTTCGCCAGTTCCAAAAGGGCTTCGTCAGTGTCCGTTTTCACGTTAAAAAGGCTTTCCAGTTCCTCTTTGTTTGGCTTTACGAGAAATGTTTTTTTTGCCAGAGCGTTTTTAAAATTCTCGCCGATGGTGTCCAAAATGACCCGTACCTTTTTCTCCTGTAAATAGCTCATAAGGTCCGCATAAAAATATTCCCCAAGTTTCTTTGGAACACTGCCTGATAAAATCAGATAGTCGTCGTCTGACAGACTTTCTACCTTGGATATGAGGGCATTTTTTTCATCCTCTGTCATATCCGGTCCGTCCGCATTTAATTCCGTTTCCACCTGCCCAAGAACCTTCACATTGATACGGGTGTCGCCCTGTTTTAATCGCACTGCCTCATATGTTATCCCTTTTTCAGAAAGCATATGTAGCAGTTTTTCTCCGGTGAAGCCTGCCACCGGTAAAATCGCCACGTTCTCTATACTCAGATTTTTTAAAACCTGCGATACATTGATTCCCTTTCCGCCCGGTAACAGATATGTATTTTTGCTTCGATTCATTTCTCCGACGATGAGTTTATCCATTTCCACCACATAATCAAGGGATGGATTGATTGTAAGTGTGTATATCATAATGTCACCTCTTCATAGTATGTATGAAGTGCCGCCTTTTTGTCACCTCATAATAGTATGTATGAAGCACGCCTTTTTGTCACCTCATAATACAAAACAGGCAATCCCTTTAGGAACTGCCTGATTTTCACCTTTGCCTAAGACCTTTACGGTCCATATTCTATATTATTTTAAGATACCAAAGTTTCTCATTTCTTTTTCAAGACGTGCGGCATTTTCCGGTTCCATTTCAGTAAGTGGTCTTCTCATCGGACCAAATTCCATACCCATTAAGTTGAGGGCTTTTTTCACCGGAATCGGATTTACTTCACAGAACAAAGCTGAAATTAAGTTCTGAGCTTTTAACTGGATTTCCAAACTGCCCTGTAAATCTCCATCAAAGAATTTCTGGCAAATATCGTGAGTTTCCTGTGGTGCAACGTTCGATAATACAGAGATAACACCTTTTCCGCCAAGGGATAATAAAGGTACGATCTGATCATCATTGCCTGAGTAAACATCCACGCTTCCTTTTGCCTGTGCCATCAGTTCAACGATATGGCTGAAATTGCCACTGGCTTCTTTTACACCAACAATGTTTTCTACGTCGTTGCAAAGACTTACGATGGTTTCCGGTTTCATACCAACACCTGTTCTACCCGGAATGTTGTATAAAATAATCGGAACCTTTACAGAGTCTGCAACCAATTTGAAATGCTCGTATAAGCCCTTCTGAGTTGCTTTATTGTAGTATGGTGTAACTACCAAAAGACCGTCAACACCATATTTTTCTGCTTCCTGTGAAAGGTAGATTGCTGTTTCCGTACAATTAGAACCTGTACCTGCAATAACCGGAATACGGCCTGCAACCTTTTCCACACAAAACTTAATCACTGCCAAATGCTCTTCGTGAGATAATGTAGATGCTTCACCGGTTGTACCACAAACGATAATCGCATCTGTACTGTTTGCAATCTGGAATTCAATTAATTTAGCAAAACTATCATAATTTACTTCTCCGTTATCATAAAATGGTGTGGCAATTGCAACACCTGCACCTGTAAAAATAGTCATTGCTTTTATCCTCCTTAATGCTTTATCCTAAGCATAAACATTCTAAAACTTTGTGTTGTATCATACCACATTCCTGTTTTTTTGGCAACTTATTATAAACATAAAATTATTCCCATGTATCAAGTACTGCTTCTTCGCTTTCTGTATCATCTACCATTTCCAGCTTACTTACCGATACTTCAAAGGCAATTCTTTTTTCCATAACATCTTCGGAAAGCTTTTTCACATATTCCCTGCTCTGAATACGTCCCCAGACTGCACAGCGCATTCCTATCCGGAATCTGTTGGCAAATCTGGCATTTCTTCCCCAGCAGATGCATGGGATGTAATCTGATTTTCCATAAGGTCTGTTTACCGCAAGAAGTAAATCTGCAATTTCTCGTCCCAGCGGTGTTTTACGATAAATAGGTTCTTTACAAATATAACCATCGAGGAAAATCTGATTGGTTTTAGCGCTTTCTTCAATTTCCGGTACAAATGTAATTTCTCTTGCAAATACGGAAAGCACTAATTTGTTTCTGTGTTCTTCATGTCTGTTGTAGGAACGGAACTGCCCGGTTACCGCAACCTTGTAGCCCTTGTAATCCGCTGTTACGTCGATGAGTCTTTCCGAAACCATAAGCGGAATCAAGTCTGATGAATCGCTGAGCCTTTCTACCATGATGTCGACCATATAAAATCCCTCGCCAAAAATCTGGTGACTGAATTCAAAGTCGCTGACGATTGTCCCCATTACGGATACCTGGTTGTTTTCCATTACTTTTTCTGTCATTATTCTGTTCTCCCTTCTTACACTAAGAATTTTTTCCTGTAATACATAAATACTATATTGGATTTTTCTTCCAATGAACACTGTTATTCATCGTCAAATATCCTCATATAATACACTATATCTTCTTTTTCTCTAAAAATCCACTAAAATTTTTAGTTATTTTGCTTATTATTGGTCGAAATTTGATTTTAATACTGTGTTTTTGTGACGTTGCAGGGAAAAAATGCAGGTGATATACTGGTTTCGTTTGTGAAAATATATATTTTTTGCCCACGGGCATACTATATGGATGGCATCATTTTACTGTCGGTGCCAAAACAGATGGAGGAAACGTACAAATCTATGAGACAAAAACGAGAAGATATTAGAAACGTGGCAATTATCGCCCACGTTGACCACGGTAAAACAACCCTGGTGGACGAACTTTTAAAACAAAGCGGTGTGTTTCGTGAAAATCAGGAAGTGGCAGAACGTGTTATGGACTCTAACGATATTGAAAGAGAACGTGGCATCACTATCCTTTCCAAAAACACTGCGGTTACCTATAAAAATACAAAAATTAACATTATTGACACACCGGGTCATGCGGATTTTGGCGGCGAAGTAGAACGTGTCCTGAAAATGGTAAACGGCGTTATCCTCGTGGTAGATGCCTTTGAAGGCGCTATGCCACAGACCAAATTCGTGCTTCGTAAAGCCCTTGAAATGAAGCTCCCGGTTATCGTTTGTATCAACAAAATTGACCGTCCCGAGGCAAGACCAAACGAAGTCATTGACGAAGTTTTAGAACTTTTCCTTGATTTGGAAGCAGACGATTCCCAACTTGACTGCCCGTTTGTTTTCGCATCGGCAAAAGGCGGCTACGCTTCTTTGGACGCAGATAAACCGGGAACAAATATGGAACCGCTATTTGAAACAATCCTAGACTACATTCCTGCTCCGGAAGGCGACCCGGAAGCCGGTACGCAGGTTCTTGTCAGCACCATCGACTACAACGAATATGTAGGCCGTATCGGCGTTGGTAAAGTAGATAACGGCACTGTTGCCGTGAATCAGGAAGTAATGATTTGCAACTACTTTGAACCGGAAAAACAAAAGAAAGTAAAAATCAGCAAATTATACGAATTTGACGGATTAAATAAAGTGGAAGTGAAAGAAGCTCACATCGGCTCTATCGTGGCAATTTCCGGCATTTCCGACATTCATATCGGCGATACCTTATGCTCTACTGACAACGTGGACCCGATTCCTTTCCAGAAGATTTCAGAGCCAACCATTGCGATGCACTTTATCGTAAACGATTCTCCACTTGCCGGTCAGGAAGGCAAATACGTAACCAGCCGTCATCTTCGCGACAGACTTTTTAAAGAACTTAACACAGACGTTTCCCTTCGTGTGGAAGAAACCGAAACAACGGAAAGCTTCCGTGTTTCAGGCCGCGGCGAATTGCATTTGTCTGTTTTAATTGAAAATATGCGCCGTGAAGGCTTTGAATTTGCAGTAAGTAAAGCGGAAGTATTGTATAAAACCGACGAAAACGGCAAACGCTTAGAGCCAATGGAGCTTGCCTACATCGACGTTCCTGACGAATTTTCCGGTACAGTTATCGAAAAACTCAGCCAGCGAAAAGGTGAACTTCGTAGTATGGGCACTGCTTCAGGCGGTTACACTCGTCTTGAGTTCTCCATTCCGTCCCGTGGTCTTATCGGCTACCGTGGCGACTTTATGACAGACACCAAAGGTAATGGTATTATGAACACGATTTTCGACGGCTATGGTCCTTACAAGGGCGATATCCAGTACAGAAAACAAGGCTCTCTTATTGCTTTTGAAGCCGGTGAAGCCGTAACCTACGGTCTTTTCAATGCACAGGAGCGTGGTACACTCTTTATCGGCCCTGGCGAAAAGGTATATTCCGGTATGGTTGTAGGTCAGAACGGCCGTGGCGAAGACATCGAGCTTAACGTCTGCAAGAAAAAACAACTTACCAACACCCGTTCTTCCAGCGCCGACGAAGCCTTACGTTTGTCACCACCAAGAATTTTGAGTCTTGAACAAGCACTTGATTTTATCGACACGGATGAGCTTTTGGAAGTTACTCCTGAATCTCTGAGAATTAGAAAGAAGATTTTGGACCCGACACTGAGGAAAAGGGCGGGGTTTAGTAAGTAGAGAAAGTTTTAGTTTTAATTTTAGATATGGATATGAAGACAGCTCCAAATCGAAAAGATTCGGTTTGGGGCTGTTGGTTTTTGTGTTTTGCTTTTTTGTCATTGGAGCAGGTTGGGTAATGTTGGGGGCGCAGATCATAAGGCTATTTTTCTTCCACAAATGCCGCATTGATTTCGGCAATTTCACGTGTGCCATTAATATAATCATGGTACATATCCCACAAATCGATTTCGCAATCTTCCATAGCTTCGTCTGCCGGAACCCACCGACGAATAAGTTCTATACGTTCTTGTTTAGTTGTATCTTTAATTAAATAAGATTTCATAAATTGTTCCTTTCTTTTTACAACATCATATTTCGTATTTTTTCAATTAATGTAATATCTGCCGGTAACCACTCCACAGAATCCAACTCATCCTTCGTCAACCACCTAGCTGCCTCATGTTCTGTAAGCACCAAATCACCAGATACTATCTCTGCCCAGAAACAATCCATTGAAAGATGGAATGTCGGATAATCATACTCAATCGTATCAATCAATTCTCCAACTGAAATTTCAGTTTCAAGCTCTTCCTTTATCTCTCGTACAAGAGCTTCCTGTGGCGTTTCACCTTCCTCAATCTTTCCACCTGGGAATTCCCATCCACCTTTAAGGTCACCATAACCTCTTTGTGTTGCAAAAATAATTGCTTCTCCGTTCTCATTTACAGCTTTGATAATCGCCGCTACTACTCGTATTGTTTTCATAAAAGTCTCCTATTCATTTACAATGTATTCATATAAATCTTCACGTACCGGAACATCCAACAGCCATTCAATTTCAACAGCAGTCTTGTCCGTATTTGGCATAACAAATTCTCTAACCTTACCGCTTGCTTGCATATGTCCCAAGTAATAAAATTCTTTAGAAATCTTATCATCCTTGTTTTTACGCACAAACAAATGCACTTGTATTCCTCGCTCCGTAGCATGTAAAAAGTTTTGCACGTCCTCAGAAGCAATACTTCTTCCTGATTTTGATATTGCAATCAGACTACTACTGCTTGTAAAGTGGTCTTCGTATTTAGTCGTATCACTAATATCCTCCGACTTATCATAGTTAATAAATACTGGGAATGTTTTGGTCTTTTTATCATACTTATATCCGCCGATATTTAACGGAACTTCATTTGTTTCCCAGTTAAGCAATCGACATACATCCTCATATGTATATTTTTGATATAATACAAAATCTGTTCCCTTGTATGTATCAGAGAAATCACGTTCATAACGACTAATACCAAATTCAATAAGTTCTTTCAAAATCTCATAAAAGTCCTTATTAGCAAGCATTTTCTCAAAGGATTTAGAAACCTGATAATCTGTTCCATCATCCTTTTCAATAAAAATACACTCTGCATATGTATTCTTACTTGCACCAGCAGGGAACTCATTTGTCATGATGTTAATAATGTTATCCTTCTGATCTTCACTCATTTGAATGCCATAATCAACTCTAAGTTCTTCTTGTAGTCCAGCAAATATCATTAATCTATGTGCATATGCAAGCATTCTATTCAGAAGTCGTAGTTCTTGAATTCGTTTTCCACTCGCAAGCTTTTTAGACACAAATTCAATTACTTTTTCCTCTTCTGGCGATAGTCTGATTTCATATTCCTTTTCATATTTCACAAGGAATTTATAATAGCTTCCTAAACTATTATTATCAAAAATTCGAAGGACATCCATTTCACCATAATCATCAAAATCTCTTAGTCTTGGGATTCTGCCAAGCTTATTTTTAAGATTGGTATAGTTTTCTTTTATGAGCTTAATGTCGCTGAAATTAGCATTATCAACCGCTGCAAAGATGCGCTTTCTGCTAATCTCATCAAAATGAATTGTGCTTGCACCCGGAATCACACGACCGCCTTCCATCAAATATCTTCTGATGTTATCTTTGTTATAACTACGGTCCCCAGATAGTGCAATCGGAATCATAAAGTTGTTCTTGTAATTACCGATAAAATCAAGAATTACTACATATTCCTTTTCTGAAGCCTTTCTAAGTCCTCGTCCTAACTGCTGAACAAAAACAATCGGGGACTGTGTGGGGCGAAGCATAATAACTTGATTCACCTCTACAATATCAGTACCTTCCGAGAAGATGTCAACAGTTATGATATAATCCAAATAATCATCTTCTTCTGACTGTACATCCATTGTCAAACGCTCAATTGCTTCTGCTCTCGTTTCTTCAGAATCAGCACCACTTAATGCAATTGTTCTTAATCCCTGCTCATTAAACTTCTTAGACAATTCTCTAGCTTCATCTATTCTGCTGCAGAAAATTAATCCCTTTACTCTATCGCCAGAATATCCAAAGTAAGCCGCCTGCTCCATAACATATTTCACACGATCATCACTGGTTAAATATCTGAAATTCTCAAGTTGCTCTTCTTGGGAATTCCCCTCATCCGAAATCATTGCCAAATCAGTAATTCCGAAATAGTGGAATGGACACAACAAATCTTCGTCCATCGCTTGCTGTAAACGAATCTCATAAGCAATATTGTGGTCAAAGATTTCATAAATATTGCGTCCTTCTATATTGTCATCACGCTTGTCCGGTGTCGCAGTCATTCCAAGAGTAAATTCCGGCGTGAAGTAATCCATTACTTTTTTATAGCTTCCGGCACTGGTATGATGCGCCTCATCATAAATACATGCATCAAAATAATCTCTTGGAAATCTCTCCAAGTTCTCTTGTTTACTTAATGTCTGAACTGTTGCAAACACAAAATCCGCTTCATAATCATGCTTAATTCCCGACACTAAACCGGTCTTGATTCTGCTACCAAATACCCTCTCAAAAGAAGCTTTCGCCTGCTTCGCAATTTGGTTTCTATGCACCAAAAACAGAACTCGTTTGAATCCCAGTTCTCTCATCGCAAAAGCGGACGCATAAGTTTTTCCTGTACCCGTAGCAGAAATCAACAATGCCTTGTCCACACCTTTATTTCTCAATTCCAACAAATTATATATAAACGCTCTCTGCATTGAGTTAGGCTGTAGTTTATATGCCTCAACAGAAGGAAGCGCCTCACTCTTTGCAATTCGCTTCTGCTCTGCAACCATCTTATTAAACAGTTGCTTTTCTTCGTATTTTCTTCTATATTCTTCGATAAACTCTGCATAAGGCTTTGTATATTCTGTAGCATTCCAAAGTTTCTCAAACTCGGACAAAACAGAGCTTACCATTTCACCTTTGTTGGTGGATACAAGCTTTGTATTCCACTCCATGTTTCGTGTCAAAGCATCCTGGGTCAAGTTGGAACTGCCAATGATAAAACGATATTCTTCATTCTTTTGGAAAATATATCCCTTGGTATGGAATCCATTTCCTGCACGCTCTGTCTGGTACATACGCAATTCTATATTGGAAAGGCTCGCTATTGTATCTAATGCCACCGGATCACTAAAACTAAGATAATCTGTAGTTAAAATTCTACCCGGTACACCTCTTCGCTCCAGTTCTTGCAATGTTTGTAAAAGCGGAGTGATTCCTCCTCTTGTAATAAAAGCAACACTAATTGCAAAACTGTCACATCTGAGCAGTTCGTCTTCAATTGAAGAGAATACTTTCTGACCATTCTTGTTATCATTATAAATAAACTGCGGTCTATATGCTAAATTGGAGTTATATGAACTGTCTATAAAAGCTGTATTAAAACCGCTTTGAAGTTCGGTTATTTTTTCTTCGGTCATACGAATTTCTCCCTTTGTGTTTATCAGTCGTTAAATCTGGCATTCCGACAACCTTTTGATAAATACTACCTCACATTCCTTTATTTTTGATACAAAGTCGTCATATCTTTCCGTATCATTCGGTATCTTCAATCCATGCTTTGTTACGCAGACTTCTTCTCTTGCCGATACGTTGTTCTCATAAGAGGACCCTTTGTTCACACACAATCTCAAGTCATCTGTATTTTCCGCCTCAGGATATAAATAGAAGCCCTCCTTTGCATCAAATCTAAACATATACGCTAATAATTGTAGATAATCCTTGTTCCCTATGTTATCAATCGGCTTATACTTGGCATCAGCTATAACCCGATCAATTTCATTTTTGCTGATAAAATCTGGATATATTTTACCTTTATTTCCGGCAAACAAATACTGCCCCCCTTGTTTAGCCTTATTCATCGGATGATAAAAAATATCACCTACAAGCATATTCATGTATTCTTCCCACAACCATGCTCCATCGAACAAAATACCATATATGCGCCGTGAACCAGAACCTATCTGGTGTTTCTGATTCTGAAGTATCAGAATACACAACTGCTGTAAGGCTCTGTATTCACGGAAAAAGGCATGCCGTACTACATTCTTTTTATTTTCATTGATGATTTTTCTCTTATCATAAAGCTCGTAATCCGACGTAACTTCCACTACCAGTTTTACTTCATCTTTCACTTGACTTAAAAGCCTGTTTCCATAGGGTTTCTTTTTAATATGTTCAATAGTATGGCGAATAAGTTCCAATAAATAATTATCGTACGAATACTCGCGCTGACTATATGCTACGTTTCCAGTAAATGGAATGTTTTTCTTGATATGTCTTGAAATATCGATAATTCCTTTTACGTTTGCATTGTTATACAGATTGCGAATATATGTCTTGAAAACACCTTTTCTCATGGCAGTTTTCAGATAATAAGGAAATAAGAATAACAGCAAACTAAACAACCTATCATCCTGATTAGCATCAGTTTCCATGTTGACGATATTAGGAAAATCAAGTACTTTCTCAAGCAAATATTGAAACAGAAAATCATTACTGCCAGTACTAAATCGAGATTCAATCACTAATCTCTCATCACCGACTCCAATAAAGCCCATGACATTGCCCGACAAAAAAGAATCATTAACACTCTGCAGAAGCATCTGCTTTTTTGTCATATCTTCCACATCATCAATCATCTCAGGAAAAACAAATATCCCCTCGCGGTCCAATTGTTCAAGGGTTTTATCTGCAACGGTCTTAACCACACCCATGATATCAGAAAAATTTTCTTTTTTTACAAACGAATTATCTTTAATTTTGTATTGTTTCATCTACATTTCCTTCATCTGTTTTCTTATAGCCGTATGCCTTTGCAAATCGTTCCATGATTCCCTTTTCATCATACATTCCTTGAATGTAATCCTGTAAAAGTGGCTGAAGACAATCAGTCCATAGTTCATCGAAACTTAGTGTTCTTAATTTAAGGAAATATGACGCGCCAATCTGATAATTTTCGTTTAAATCTTCAACCTCTAAAATTGCTTTATTGAGTGCAGACATACGCTTTCTCGCTTCATTCTCCAACTCTTCATTTTCCAATAATGCAAGCATTTCCAGTCTATCATCAGCCTTTACTTCTACAAATCGGAACCTTCGGCGCATTGCAAAATCAAAACTATCCACTGATCTGTCAATATCATTCATTGTTCCGATAATATAAACATTCTCCGGAATATAGAATTTTTCATCCGGATTGGAATGCATATTGGCATACTGTGTTGATACTTCTCCGGCTTTTCCCCTATATCCGGGATCAATAGAAAAGAATAATTCACCTAATATTTTAGAGATTTCTCCACGATTAATCTCATCAATAATGAATATGTATTTTTTTAACTCCTCTGATTTTACACTCGTTTTTGGCGCAATACTCTTTCTCTCTCTAATTGCTTTATAGATAGCAAAGTCGTAGGAATATGCCTGTGTTGCAAATTGCTTTCCAAAGAAAGCTGTTACATCACTAATTTTTTCAAATTCTACTACGGACTCCAACATTTTGCGTACTTCATCTATATTCAGACTCAATTTATTAACATTTTCATTTCCGGGAATAGAAACGTAAATGTGACCTTCATCAACGCTTGTAATATAGAATTCACTTCCCTTTATTGTCTTGAAAGAATCTACTCCCATCTCTATATTAGCAAAGAAATCTTCCATTGCTTCTTGTACTGATATTTCTTGCTCTATTGCCTCTTTGGACTTCTGTGCATCCTCATAATTCTTTCTAGCGCGCGCCACAAATTTTTTAAAGACACCATCTTGTAATTCAAACCCCATAGAACCGTCAGGATTCATCTTCGGACGCAAGCCTTCCACAAAATCTGAATAATCATAACTTGGATGAAATTGAACAAATTCAACCTGCTTCTTCTGCTCATCAGTCAATAACGCATATTGGTCAAAATATCCGTTACTTATAATATCTGCTGCGATTTCTTTTGCAAGATAAGATTTTCCTGTACCGGGTGCTCCACGGAAAATGATATTTTTTGATTGCAGCAACATATTCGAGTATGGATTTCGATACCCTTTAAATTGCTGTACCAACTCTTCTATAGCGGTATCACTTTCCGCCTGTTCCGTTTCCTTCTCATCCTTCTCACGATAAGTAAGCACTATCTTATCACCAGTTTCCCCAAATCTTTTCAAGCACTCTTGTACAAAAATTATTGTAGAAAAAATATTCCAACAATAAATAACAAATCGAGCTCCACTGTCTGAATTATAAGCCATATACTCTATGGTATTTCTATACTTTTTAAATTCTGCAACATTCGAAAAAATACCGCGTATCACTTCATCTTTTGGTCTATATTGACACACTGGAAATTGCTCTCTCTCCAGTCCCGATAACGATATAATTTGCTGCTCAAAAATTTGAAATACCATTCTAGGCATCGTCTGATTAGAATTTCTTCGCTCACCCTTGCTATAATTTCTACGAATCATTTCGCCATCCGCTTTCATAAAATACACATCAAGCGGTTTATATCCATCTCCAAGACCCAAATTATCCATTGTGAAACGCTCGTCAGTAGAAACTACATTATTCGCTGTAATTGTCAGCTCATATTTTTCTTGTTTCATTTCTATGCAAAAACCTCTTTTCTTCAAATAGTCCATTGCATCGTCTGTTGTAAACCTAGAAACATCTATTTCAGTTCCGTATGTTACATACTCAGCAACTGCTATCACGTATTTAGGAGGATATTTGTTTCCATTTTCTAGTACGAGTTCATATTTTACGCTTCTATTTTTTTCTGGTACTCCATTTGTATCAATATACTTTATCGCATCAATAATATCTTGTTTGCTCAGATTTTGAATCGCCATTTCTCTTCTCCTTCTTCCCTCCGACTAATAGTTCACATACACTTTGAATTATTTTATTCCTCATTTCCAATCCAGTAGATTTTATCTTTAAACCCGCCTCGTGAAATATTCTTGTTATCGCGTGCACGCATCAGCTCATCGACCGAATGCCCCCTTGCTTCACATATTGCAAATAGTACCTCAAGAACATCTGCCATTTCCTCAATGGACTTATCAGCCTGATACTCCGCTACCTCTTCGTTTAACTTCTTATCAAGTTCTTTCAAGTAGTCTTCATTTGATAAAATTTCAATAATTGGAGTTTTACCATCGTTTTTTATAATTTTCGGAATTTTATCCCTCACTAATTTCCCCATTACTGCACCTCTTTCATTTTCTTGGGCTGCCATATAGTATCATAACCATTTATCTTCGCCCAATAATAAACTGCCCTAAGATTCTGTGCACTATAAGTACCCATATCCTTTGCTTTTTCATTTACTAAAACAATCTTCTTGTTTCTATCCAACAGTTTTTCCAAATAAATGATTGACGCAAGCTTATCGTTCTTTTGTAAATTACAAGTCGGACACGCAAGAACCAAATTCCACATCTTATCGTCTTTGATAAATGCTCTTGGAACAAAGTGGTCTACATGTATTTTTTGCCCATTATTCGATAGTTTCTTACCACAATAAAAGCAGCTTTCATTTTCAAATTCTTCAAATAGAATCCTTCGATATATAGAAAGATTTTCTCTTTCAGAACTCTTATCAATTTTTGTAAGCAGATGATCCATTACAGAGTCATCATTTATCTTTTCAAGATACTTAGCCCACTCATAATAATTCAGCTTTTCAATCGCCAACTTATGTTTACAAATAAATTGATACATCTGTGGATTGATTTGCAGCCATTCTTCTTTTCTGGAAAACGAATAGAAAAGCCCTTTTGTATCACCGAACAAAGCACCTACAACATTTACTTTGCACTTATTCTTGACCTTCTTACAAATTTCTATCTTAGCTTCATCAGAAATACTTTCAAAAGGAATCTCCGGTGTTATTGTATATTTCACCGCTGTTAAATTTAATGCTTGCTCCAAATACGTACCATTTGAACGCTCACTAACCGGCTGTTGTCTGATACCATGTTTTAATACCAAATTCCAATACACCTCTGTGAAAGTTCCAAAAAGCTGATCAAAGGTCAATGACAGATTTTCGTCCACATTATAAAGGTTGTCCATAATTGCTTTGAGAAATCCAAACTTATAACTGCTAGAATTCTTTGAATGAGATGAGAACAGATTACTAAATGCAGACCACATCTCATCATCCGACAATGTTCTATTTTCGTATCGTCCTTCTGTAAGGTCATAACCTGCCATGAATATACACCTTCCTTTACTTCAATAAATGTTATCTATCAGCTTCCATACCTTCTAGTCAAATACAAAACACTAATTTTCCTCATACGCGAAGTAATTCCTTATTAATTCAAGCATTACCATTGCACTAGTGTAAGAAGCATAATTGTGATATTCATCGTTTTTATCTCCATCTGCAAAATCACATATAGATTTCAAAGCAAGAAATGATGGTCGAGGGTTAATTGCCCATTTAGCCGCATAATACACCCCATATATTTCCATTTCTATTGCAACTACATCTCTAATCTGATCTTTTATCTCATCCACTATTGCTGTGTTCGCCACAACTGCGGCACCTGTAGCTACTGGTCCCATATGAATCTGCAATTCATTTGAAGGTTTTGTCCCATCAAAATTTTCTTTTATCGTTGCTAGCAAGTTTTTGTCAGATGACAATCGTCTTACCATATTGCTTATTGATGCATCGATACTTACTTGCTGAATCGTATTTTTATGTATATTTCCACCTGCTGATTCAACTTCTTTACCTGCTCCATAGTCCCATGCAAATTCAGCACAAACAATATCTCCTAAATTATTTTTCCCTTTTATCCCTGCAGCTATGCCTGTCATTACAATATATCTAGGCGCAAAGTTAAATATCATCCTCGTTGCTAACATAGAAGCTGCTACCATTCCCATATGCATTGATTGTGAAATAATAACTCGTATTATTCCGGAAGTTCCTTCTAACCAGCCAGAATAATATACAAAATCATCATCAGTTACTTTAATCTCTGATACGTCATGTAATTCTTTCTTCACATAACGTATCTCTTCTGGTAACGCACATATTATTGTTACATCATAGTCATATACTCTACGCACGATATTCTGCGTGGCAATAGATAAAATTTGACTTGTTGCTTCTTCTAATCTGATTTTCCATTCGTCAGAAGTCATTGAAAAAACTATAGACGAATGTATCATTCCTTCTTCTAGCTCAAATTTCTCTGTCAACTCTTTATATTCCGAAATTGCAATTACTGCTCTTGGATAAGTATATCTCGCTGCACCTCGAATTTCTTTCAGCAATTGAATTCCCCCGTTTTCCTGTGGTAAATCTCCCACAGAATTTGGAATACATATATCTAATATTAGTATGTCGACATTTTCTCTTGCCAAAAAACGTTTTGCATCTATAGCATACGACACTGCTTCTATCGAAACATCATTTCTTCCTGAACAAACCGTTTTAATCACATTAACAATCGTACTTTGTTTTTCAATTTTATCATCTACAATTAAAATGTTAATCATGCTTTTCTCCTAATATTTTATCAATCAGTATTTTTAAATCACTTTTCCATTTATTGAGTGCGTCTTCATAATTCACAGTACCATACCAAACGTCAGACAAACTACTAGCAAATTTTTCATTAAGCATGCTTATTGAAATCTCATTTTCACCGAAAGTATCAAACTGCGTTATGATTATTGTTGGGATTATTATATTCCGATTCAACATCCTCCTCATAATCTCTTCTCCGGCTACAACTTTTTTATCTCCTCCATCCTCCTGCCCCATACTATCGTAAACTGGCAAGGTCATATCTAACAGAAGAATGTCCCACTGTTCTTCATAGATACGACGCAGTCCGCTCGTGTATGAGGTAGCATCATGAACTAGTGCACTTGTATAATTACTTTCTACAAATGTCCTAATTTGCCGTAATTTGTTTCCATTATCCTCTACAACCAATATTCTCAATTATCTCACCTCTTACCTTCTATCGTGATGGAAAACTTATCATTCATTGTGTCATAAGCATAATTTATTTCTGTCAATTTTCCCAAGTCTACACTCATTACCTTGTATATCTTAGGAATTCCAGAACCGCCTTCTTGCTTTGCCTTCGCCAAGTACCCCGGCTTTCCTAGAAGTTGTAATTCAGAATCTAGCTTTTTTTGTCTTTTTTCAATATCATAACTGCAATCACAATCATTTGACATTTTAATTAAAACGTAATTTCCCTCAATTTTTAATTCGCACCATACACGAATAACCCCTTCTATTGGTAATGCATACGCACTAACATTATCAAAGAGTGTATAAAATATATCCCTATAGTTCTTTAGAAAATCGCCTGCAATTGTATGTTCAATTTCCTTCTTAAGTTCAACAACTTCGAACTGTTTTTCAGGATGAATATTTTTTATCATTTGAAGTCCCATTTGAAATGCCAGATCTAATTCAAAATCGGCGGGTTTGCTCTCTGAACTTCTTCTAAACCATAATCCTATACGGTTCAAAGCATTATCTACATCAGTTTGCACTTCATTAAGCCATCTCAATGCCTCTGGAAATTCAACTTTTGCATCTATAGCTTTATATATTTGCGCTAATTTTGAAAATTCTGCAACAAACATTTGTGATATTTCATTGCGAATTAGGTTCTGCATTTTTTCTAAATTATATTCTGTCATTTGCCACAAATATTCAAAAACAATGTCTATAAACTGCTCAAATGTAGTATCTTCGGCAATAAAACGCTGTAGATATTGGATATTCGTGGAACTTAAAGAATAATCAAAAATTCCCTCCGTTGACTTTTCTTCTGTCGAAACTTGAATTAGCTTATTTTTCAAATACTTTATTATATTCTCCACTTCTTGATTCAGTTCAACAATCGCATCACGTGCACGCCCAGCATCTACTGCATCTTTTATTTTAAATAACCAACGAGAATTTACATCATATTTCTGCTTTTCCGTTAAATATGGAGTTAATAAATCATATTTCGCCAATGGTGCTTTAATTTCTCCTTCTAGCGTACCATGTCTTATATTAATGGATAAGTATCCATCTAATCCGTATTCTCCACCCGATACAAACTCATTGCGAATTGTCCTCACAATCTCCTCGAATAACTGCACGGAATCTGAAGTAATAAATGAATATTTTTCAAACCCCTCTATTTCCCGCAATTTCTCCATTATAGGATTAAGAGTATGATTTCTGTAATACATATAGTTATTGAAATCACTTCTGAGATTCTTCGATATTTGCGATTTTATCCCGTTCGTATTGACATGAATTTTACTATTATCAATCGAAACTAAGCCTTCATTCACTACTAATTTTTGAGTAATCTCTTGTATTTCTTGCGCATATTCTTTTTCATTGTCAGGGTCAATTTGCATTAAATATTGACATATATTTATTCTTTCCTTGTCTAATTCTTTCGCCGACCTTAATGATAGTAAAACTGGACCCAATATTTGAGGAATACAAACATAACGTAAAAAAAATATAAATTGTTCATTGTCATATTTTTCATCCCGAATATCCATTTTCGATGGTCTTTCAATCTTATTAAAATAGAAAAAATCTTCACATACAATTGTCAGATCACTAGTTTTTTTTCTATCAAAATACGCTGAATAAATATATAATAAAATAGGTGTCCGTAATTCTGCTTTTTCTTTCACCTCACCTGATAATACAAAGTCTAGAAATTCTTCTAAAGGTGCAATAATTGCATATTCTTCTCTTGTAAAGAAACGTTTCAAAAAATAGTCAATGCCTTCGACAAAATACTCTCCTTTTTTCATATTTCTCCAGAATATTTTAGCCATACGATTTAAATAAATCGCAGAAATACTCTTATCTTCTAATATATCCTTAAAAACAGAAACATCGTAACAGTTCTCCAAAAGCAATAATTTATTCAAATTTTCATTTTTGCTATTGCTAACTGCCTCAGCAAAATTCCGTTTTAAGCAGTTTATTCTCATCTCTAAATATGAAGACTTTGGCAATTGTGCACTATTAAAATAGTCTAATGCATCATCGCTTGGTAGCCATTCACACACTGTCTCTATTTCCAGCTCTCCAAAACAAAAATAACGTGTTGCAGTAATTTGTGAAGGACTATCAACTGGCTGACAAGTTTTTGTTATTCCATTAAATAATTTACGTGCCCATTTAGCATGAATACAACTAAAGATTATTTTGTAAACCTTGTCAATTGAATCGTTATAACTATCGTCGATAGAAAAAATAGAGCTTAGTGATCGAATTATAATAGCAACATTTTGTGGTAAGCTATCTAATTCCGTATCAGCATCCAATATTTGTGCTAATTCAACATACAAATTGATATTATCTATATTCTCTGGATTATTTTCGAGAATACTTTTTGAGATGTTGTATGCTTCTAAAAGCCTTCCCTCCACAAACATATCCTTAATTTCAACATTAGATAATTCTACTTTGAAACGATTTCTATCTACACTATTAGATGTTACAAATAAAAATGTTGATACATAACCATCTTTTATTTTTTCCAAATAATGCGCATACTCTACTACACTCTTACGCAATTCACACTGAGCATCTTGCATCAACGCATATTCCAAAATATCGACAAAGAATAAATATCGGTCAATAAGTGGCATTTTATACATATATTCTAGTATATGCATAATACTATTTTCCGTCATTTCAAATGCATGTGGTGCTATTAAATATGTATAAAATGAAGCCAAAGAAACCTGCTCTGGATATACATTAATATATTTTGCAATTTCTCTTTTCACATAGTAATCATAGTCTCTACTTGAAACCTCGCTAGCAGAGCGCATTTCCCAAAAACTAACCAACGAAGAAATAAAATTTCTTCCCGAATCAAATGTATCCTTTTCTCCTAATACCTTCTTTAAAAATATATAGTTTTCCACATACCACAATGAACAACCATATTCCTCATTTGCTTTTTTCAACAGTTGAAATGCATCCTGATATTTCCCTTTTAATATTAAAACATCATATTTCTCTTTCAGCTCAATAAATGCATTAAGAATTTCCGCACAACAATCAAAAACCTTAAAATTCCATCGTATTTCATATTTTAGATTTTGTGAAAACCCCGCTTCTCTATATCTTCCCACCATAGAACAATCACTTGGAAACAAATTTTCATTCACATAGTGCGCAGTATTCCTATTCCCTGCTATTTCTTCGAAAAATTTATCAAAATAAGCATCGTCTGATAAGGTCTTTAAGTTTTTCAAACACATCGCTTGCTTATTTAGCAATTTAGTATTTTTGTACTCTTTTCCTTTTGTCATGCTTATGCTATTAAATATTATTTCCTTCCCAAGTTCCCGCATACAAATCCTTCTTTCGTGTTCTCTTTTTATCCTTTATCTTTGTCTATAAATCTCTTTCAAGTCCTCAATCGCCACTTCCGGAGCCATTGTGTGAAACATCAAATAATTTCGTTTCATTGTTTCTACAGGAGCCTGTTTATATATTGCTTTACTGGATTCCTCAGTATAGTAATGCCAATATCTATAAATGTATCCAATCCAATAAATCACATCCTTGGAATACACTTCACCTTTTTCAGTCAGTTTATCCCCAGCAGCTTCCAGAATCTCTTCGAGCAAATATTCTTCTCCAGCCCACTGCATACGATTGTAGGTAGAGTCCAAAGCCTTTGCCGTTTCAGAATTCATAAATATCTTTATAAAACCAGCACTTCCCAACTGTCTATCTACAGAAAGTTCAAATAATCTGCCCTGAATATCACACAGTTTTAATTGTATTTCATTCATGCGAATCCTCCTTGCATAAAATGTCCTTTTTTATATTGCGTATGGAGGATTTCACCTCACTGCCACCTGGTCCAAAATCTCATCGAAAAACAATCCTTCTCTACGATAGTTCCTACAGATATCATTTGCCAATGAAGAACCTTTTACACGATTTGCCTCTGAAACTTCCTTCATAAACAATTTCTCTAAATAAGAAATAGGGATTTCTTTCTCAATCCGTACTGCATCACATCCCTTTTGTGTAACTGCAACATACTGTTTTCCAAGTTCCAATGCAGACAAACTATTTATTAACGCCGCATCCGTTATGTTTCCAATGAAGAAGTTGTCAATAACAAAGAACATTCTGTCATTTGCAATGCTTCCGATAACCAAATCTTTATCCTTTGTCATTTCTTGATATTTGATATAAAAAGGTGTTCCTTTTATTTTTTCCATTCGTCCTCTGTGGTATGCGACAATCATTGCCCACTCCAAATCAGCCGGAACATCTAATACAGCAAGGTTATCCACTGATATGGAAACAACATAAAACTTTGCACTCTCATAATCACAAATAAGCGTAAGTGCTTGGCTCAGCTCCGTTCCCATATAGAATCCTTCTCCGAAATCGCACTGTTTTCGGCTCATTGGTGCAATATCCCCCTCTATTCCTGATTTTGAACCGTGATACAGCAGCACTCTCCCTTTTTCAAGTTCAATGCTTCCAGAAGCTGCTTCAATCTTCTCCAAAACCATGTCATATACTGGAACATCATACTCCTTGCATAAATCATATATTTTGTCCTGTGCAAGCTTATTTGGCAACGCACGCCCATTTTCCCAACGATTTACAGTCGCAAACGTTACATTCAAAAGTTCTGCAAATTCCGTCTGATTCATATTCATATGTGAGCGTATTTTTTTGATTAATTCTTGCATAATATCATCTCCACGTTTCATTACGTTATATAACATTTGTTCTAATGTAGATTATATAAAATGTTATACAATAAGTCAATCTGTATATCCACACTCCTGTAAGAAATATTGGACACAATATGTTGACTGCAGGCACCTGTAGTCATGCTACAAGGCAATAAGAAAAGGCACAGACTCACAGAACATCGTCCTACAAACCTGCGCCTTGTCGGCTAAGTAGCCTAGCACGACTACCTCCTCCAGTAAACATATTGAATATTTTTGACGCAAGCGACAATTTTCTTCAAGCAACCTACAAAAACGCCACCATTACAATACGTACGTTATTCCTCCGTTAAAGCATTTCTGATTTTCTCTTTCTCTCCACTTCCATTTGTTGCAATTTAATGTTTTCCATTAATATAACTCGCATCTTAATCCTACATCGCTTTTCAACACACTACAACGTGACGTCCGTATGTGTATCCCATTTTTCTGCAAGTGTCGACAAAATCCGCCCCATAACAAAAAACACCCAAACGCCAGACCTCTCCAGCATTCAGGTGTTCCTATGCATTGGCACATTCATATTGCCTGTTAATATATAATTTCCTAAATTGGCTCATCTTGCGATGTGAAATATCTATATCATCGCCATTACTCAAGTACACTATTCTGTCATCAATACGAACTATTTCATCCAGATTCACAATATAAACATTATGGCAGCGGTTAAACCATTCATCCGGTAACATACTTTCTATTTCTTTCATACTGTTACTACATTTGATTATTCCCTGTCTTGTATGTATTCGAATATAGTGTTTCTCTGTTTCAACATAAATAATATTTTTCAATGTAATTTTCCGAACTCCATCTCCAATAACGTTCACTTCGATTTTCTTGTTGCGTCCCAGCACCGTTTTTGCGGAATCGATTGCTTCTTTCACTTCCTCCAATTGAAGCTTATCTATGTATCGGAACGCATTTACCCTGTACCCCTTTCGACTCATTTCCGTATGCGTCGTCAGTATAATATAAATTGCATCAGTATCCTTTTCCCTCGCACACGAAATAGTTTCAAATCCGTCCAGCCCTGGCATTTCGATATCTACAAATGAGATGTCATAACGTTTTTTACTTTCCAAGTATGCCTCGCCACTTGAAAAAAAATCTATCTCAATTTCTTTATCTTCATCATATCGAACTATTTCATCCCGAACACGTTCGCGCCAATTTATTTCATCATCTACAATTGCAATTTTCATCGCATCGCTCCCTTACTATTAAAAAGTATTATTGAACAGTATCGTTAATATAAACATCCCCTCTTTCGTATCAATGTCAAACACACCATTGTATTTTTTTACGCTATCTTTTATATTTTCTAAACCATAGCCGTGATAATCTGTATCCTCTTTTCTCGTTTTCCATTGTGAACTACCATTCCGCACTTCACCATTAAATGAATTTTTAATCAATATAATAATATTTTTATCGTTATACCTGCACTCTAGTGATATGTATTTTTCTTCTGTATCTATTGCAGCTTCATATGCGTTGCTCAATATATTGGAAAACATCGTACACAGGTCATATGCATCTATTGTACAATCCGTCGGAAATCTTCCCTTCACTTCCATTTTTACGTCGCTGTGCTGTGCCTTCGTATAATACTGGTTTATGATAGCATCAACAATTCCATTTTGCACGGTAACTATGTTTCCAAACGTATCTATCTTCATATGCATTTTTTCAAGGTAACTATTCATTCTCTCATATTCATGATTATTCGCCAAATTGGAGATTACTTCCATATGGCTTCGCAAATCATGTCTGAACTTTTTTGTCTCTTTTTCTCTATTTTCCAAATATTCGTAATGGCTCTTTTGCTCATTCAAATATTTGTCTGTAAGTGCGTCTTTCTCCTTATAAACGTTACGTTGTGTAAACAATAAAATCACAGCCGCTAACTGAATAAAAATACCGATTATTGCGAAAACAATCGAAAGTAAATATATGTTTCTATTCTTTTCCAAATTTAATTCTACATTCATAACTGCTATAACTGTCACTACAACAGTATCTACAGCCAACAAAATAGTAAACCCAATTAAATTAATCACGCCGATGTTTTGCATTGATGAAGAGGTATTTTTCCTATATACTCTTCCCACAACATAAACTATTGTTAAAGAAATAAGTGAAACTACTAAATTAGATATACTTTCCCCATTTAATTTAAGCAAATCCATAGAGATATCAAATAAAACAGAAACCATGATATCTACCATAGATAAGGCAGATATCATCCATATTACCACTATAACAATACTACGTATTTTTTCTCTAAATAACATATACATCAGCAGTACCATTACAGTAACATATATCAACATTTCTACAATATGATTATTATAAATATAAATAATTGCTGACACAAAAGCCATAACAAAACCCGCAATAAATAGCATTATTCTGTTATTACTAAATTCTCTCTTTCGTAATGCAAAAAACAGATTGCACACTACGAGAAATTTTATAAAATGAATGACATCTGCCAAAACATAAATAAATAATGACATATTCCCCTCCTAATAAAAGTTCATTTGTTAATAAAAATATAACAAAATTTCTTCAATTAGGAAAGGAAAAAGCTACAACTTATTGGATCCCAAAGAACAAATATGCAATGAGATCATACACTTTCATAAGCACTGTTTTATCCTTTCCGTATATACTTATGTATTATCCGGATAACTACATAATAACTGCTTACAAAAATATTTAAATAGTTTTTGGGTAAACGTATGTAATTTTTTGATAAGTGAAAAAATCCTCCTATCAAAATCCCCTAAAGGAACTATGATAGAAGGAAATCATTTTTCAGTATTACTTCATCGAACTCAAAATATCCGCATAACTAACCAACGTCACATTTCCCATTTTCTCAGCCTTCTCCATACAGCCTTTTGTAAAACCGGACTTTGAAAACAAATAATAATGTACTTTCGTATAACGGAACAATTTGCTACGCCCAATTAAGGTTTCAAGAATATCTGAATCTACTTTTTCATTTCTCCACTTGCATTCTGCAAACAAAGCAGACTCACTATCCTGTTCACCCATAATATCTATTTCCGCTTGACTTTTCTGTATTGGATCATTTCCCCACCAGCGGCCTAGAGAAACAAATTCAATTGGAGCATTCCCCTCAAGAAGCTGTTTCCACAGATACTGCCTACAAATCTCTTCAAACACTCTTCCCATATAATTTGACAATTGTGGCTCAATTCGTTTGTAAACCATATCCGAAGCACCACGTGCAATAACAGAATTGTTATCCAGTACAAATCGATACCAGAAATAAAACATATTGTCTTCGATAGAATAAATTGACTTCTTGGATGCCTTTTCTCCATATGGTGTTTCTCTTTGAACGATGCCTAGATTCATCAAATTCTTAAGGTAATTAGAGCACACATTGGTATCCTCACCTACCTTTGAGGAAATTTCAGACATACGAGTATGTCCAGTTGCAATTGCGGTAATAATGGCAGTATAAATTGCCGGTTCTCGAACTTCCTGTTTTAAAAGATTCACCGGTTCTTCATAAAGAAATGACATTGGATTCAAATATGTGTTTTTAATATTTTCCTCTACACTTAACTTATCACTCATTTGAAGGAGATATTGCGGAGTACCTCCAACAATACCATATATCAATGCTTTATCTTCATCTGACAGATTATTTAAATAACGACAGCTCTCCTCAAAATCAAACGGTAAAATCTTCATCTGTGCCGTTCTTCTTCCGTAAAGAGGAGCCTTATACGCAAGCACATGGTCCTCCATATATGACATAGATGAACCGCATAATATTAGCATCAAATTTGATGTATCTTTATATTTATCTATCAGCAGCTGTAATGTAGATGCCAAACTCTTAGAAGATCGTGCTACGTACGGATATTCATCAATAACAAGAATAATTCGTTCATTTTCTGCCAACTTAAATACATACTCTAAAGCAGCCTGAAACGATGCAAAAGATGTCTCTGCTTGAATACCACTACTAAATTCGATAATACTTTTACTAAGGTTTTCGAGATTCTGTTTCTCATTGCTCTCTACACCTATAAAAAAAATGGACTTCTTATCACCTATAAATTGATTAATAAGCGCAGTCTTACCCACGCGGCGGCGTCCATATATTACTACAAACTCAAACTTGTCTGATTTATATAGTTTATCTAGTGCGTTTAACTCTTTCTCTCTCCCTATGAACATTGCACTACCTCCATTTCTACACTTCCACTATAATACTCACTTTTATTTTAGTCAAGTATATATGACTAATTTATGGTTGACTTCTTGCAAAAAAAATACTGTGACAACTTAATTTAATTCCTGTTTCAACTAAGTTGTTTGCTCTTCAAGTTTCTGAATTTCTTCCCCTCCGCACCAATCTCTGCTATAATACTCCCATAAACTTTCATAAGGAGAAACATACAACAAGATGAATAACAAAAAACTTATTAGAAAGCCCCATCTCACCCTTTTATCCCTCATCATCCTTTTGGCAGGATTGCTTGGGGTGAAGATGGACGCACATGCAACCTCTTTTCCGGCGATAAACTTAACTTTTGACTCCAACGACCAGTCGGTCATCGTAGAAGGCATACCTGCCTACGATTCTACCGGCTCTGTTCAATATGAACTGAACGGATATATGAATTATGGGGACGAACGTGTAGATACCTTTTGTTACGCACCATCTGTCTACCCACATCACATTGCGGATAAACAGGCCTATATTTTCAACTGGGCGAACGCGGAATTTCTTCTGCCTTGTAGTGGCGAATATCAGTTTACCGCCTATGTAACCGCCATCTATTCTAATGGCACCGATATGGTGGAAGAAAATGGTCCGAAACAAACCATCACAATTACACTCACCAAAAAAGATGAAAGCACCAACTGGGGACCCGGACTGCCAAACACTACCGTAGAAACCTATGACTTGGGACAAATACAGGGCAAAGATAAAACCATCCTTATAGAAGAAGATGACTACACCTGGACCATTCACGGCACTGACATCGAGACGGTTCCCGAGTCTAACCTCTCACTTGCTATTACACAAAATCCGCAAATTTTTGTGTCAAATGGTGTGGATGCGTTTTTTGGTGATACAATTGCCTCCAAATTTTCCATTGATCATACCGGAGATTTTGGTTTTACGGCAATTTTAGACTACTTCCTTGGAACCGAATATGCCGGAAAATACGCCAACCTTTTCTACGTGATAGGCGACGGCACATTTGAATTTGTGGAAGGCGTCTTGGTGGATGAAAAAGGCTTTGTTTCCTACAAATTTACCCACGCCTCCGACTACATCATTGCAGTCACGGATGTGGAATACACGGGGCAAGAACTGAATCCCAAACCGGCAGAACCCACAGAAGAGAAGGCAACACAAGTTTCGGAAGACGTAGTTTCAGACTCCTCAACAGAAAATGAAAATGCGGACAACAGCACAGTCACAACCACAGATGACAAGGCTACCCAAACCTCCAACACAGTCGGCAAGACAGAATCAATCTATATGAATCCGTTATTCTATGTTGCCATAGCCGTTGCGTTACTAGCGATAATTTTCGTTGCATTTACCTTTATAAAAAAGAAGAAGAACTAGTATAGTAAAAGCGCTCTCCCACAAAATAGGTGAGCGCTTTATAGCAATTCTTTTATTTCAAAATCAGCCCCACCGGACAATGGTCTGAGCCATACACATCCGTGTAAATCTTGGCATCTTCCAACCTATCTTTTAAAGCCTCTGAAACCATAAAGTAGTCGATACGCCAGCCTGCGTTCTTGGCTCTGGCCTGAAAACGATATGACCACCACGAGTAAATCCCTTCCATATCGGGATAGAAATGTCTAAAACTATCAATAAGACCGTTTTCTTTCACTACCCTGAATTTGGCACGTTCTTCGTCCGTGAAACCTGCATTTTTGCGGTTTGTTTTCGGATTCTTAAGGTCGATTTCTTCTGCTGCCACGTTCAGGTCTCCTGCGAAAATCACAGGCTTTTTCTCTTCCAATTTTTTCACATAGGCAAGGAAAGCATCCTCCCACTGCATTCTGTAAGGAAGCCTTGCAAGCCCGTCCTGGGAGTTTGGCACGTACACCGTAACAAAATAAAAATCATCCATTTCCACCGTAATCACGCGGCCTTCGTGGTCGTGCTCTTCCACGCCGATTCCATAAGCTACACTGATTGGTTCCTGTTTGGTAAAAACAGCCGTTCCCGAGTAGCCTTTTTTCTCCGCGTAGTTCCAGTACTGGTGATACCCCGGTAAGTCTAAGTCTATCTGTCCTGCCTGCAATTTGGTTTCCTGAAGACAAAAAATGTCTGCGTCCGCCTCCTTAAAAAAGTCAAGGAACCCCTTTTCTACGCAGGCTCTGATTCCATTTACATTCCAAGAAATTAATTTCATATCCTCTCTCCTATTCCATAGTTCATTCCGTGCCACATCTGCGCACGCCGGCGCACATCTTGGTCGCCGGGATTATATTCACATAATGCCGCAACAAGTGCGGCATCATATATACATTTATTAAATTATCCTATATTAAGCGCATTTACCGCAATCGCAAAATAAATAAGCAACGACAAGGCATCTACGATTGTCGTGATAAACGGGCTCGCCATAACTGCCGGGTCAAAGCCGATTTTCTTTGCCAGTATCGGGAGCATACACCCCACGATTTTTGCAATTAATACGGTGAGTGCCAACGACACACTGACAACCAGCGCAATCGGCAAGGTCACCTTATCAAATATCATAAGCTTAACAAGACTTGCTATTGCCAATGTAATACCACAGAGGATGGCTACCCCTGATTCTTTCCAAAGAACTTTAAACCAGTCTTTAAATCGCACTTCATTCAGCGACAAGCTACGAATAATGGCTACGCTGGACTGACTACCTGCGTTACCGCCCGCACCCATCAGCATCGGCATATACGCTGTCAAAATAACACAGCTGCTGAGCGCATTTTCAAAGGATGCAATGATGCTTCCCGTAAAAGTGGCTGATAACATAAGTAGCAACAGCCACGGAATTCTGTTTTTCCACGTTTCCCAAACACCGGTTCTAAGATAGGGCTTGTCTGATGGTGTAATAGCCGCCATCTTTTCGATATCTTCTGTCGCCTCTTCCTGTAAAATATCCACGATATCATCGACCGTGATAATACCTACAAGACGGTTTTCGTTGTCAACAACAGGCATCGCCGTAAAGTCGTATTTCTGGAACTGTCTGGCTACCTCTTCCTGGTCCATAAGCGTATTTACGGAAATAACATTCTCGTGCATAATCTCGCCAATTGTAACATCCGGTTCACTCAGAAGTAAGTAGCGAAGGGCTACTGTACCGATAAGCATTCTGGACTGGTCCAAAACGTAACAAATGTTGATCGTTTCACTGTCCACGCCCTGTTTACGGATTCGTTCGATAGCTTCCTGAACCGTCAAATGCTCTTTCAAGTCCAAAAATTCCACGGTCATAATACTACCTGCGGAATCTTCCGGATACTGAAGCAGGTGGTTGATGTCACGTCGTACTTCAGGGGATGCGTTTGCCAGTAGTTTTTTTACAATGTTTGCCGGCATTTCTTCCAAAAGGTCTGTGGCATCATCGGCCATCAGGTTATTGATAATTCCTGCCGCTTCTTTTTCAGCTAAAGATGTAATAATCATCTGCTGGTTTTCAAGTTCCAAATAGGAAAAAACGTCTGCCGCCATACTCTTTGGCAGGATACGGAAGATTTTCAATCGGTCTTCTTCATCCAAAGTTTCCAAAATCATCGCGATATCCGCATCATTCAATTCAGTGAGTGCCTGACGGAGACTGGTATATTGCTTATTTTCGAGAAGTTCTTTAATGCTCTCTAAATCTAAATCTTTGATTTCATCCATAGCAATTCTCCTTTAGTTGTGATTTTTATGCTCCGCCCGGGGAGAGGATTGTCTGTACTATTAACTAACATTTTCTTCATAAAAACCACCACCTTTCGAATTGCTTAATTATTAATTATTGTAAACCACTTTCACTTGAAACTATACTAGTCAGAGTTCTCTTTGTCAACGAAATAAAGCCTTTCCATAACAGAAATTTTTGCTCTGGCATTGGTTGCTTCCGTGATTTTCTTAACCAGTTCTTTTTCTTTTGTTTCTTTGAATAAAATGATGAATTCCACATCTTCCGCGTACTCGGAATTTTCAATCGGAATATTTTCCTGCCCCAAAATATACTGTATCTTACCGATATCGGTGTAAGACGCTTTAATGGAAAGCCTCGTTCCAAAGCACATCACACCCTTTCTACAGTTGTTAAGTCCCTCTTTTACTGCCTGTGTATATGCGCGTACAAGTCCGCCCGTTCCAAGCAGTATTCCGCCAAAATATCTGGTTACGACAACTGCCACATTCCGGATTCCTTCTCCAAGCAAAACTTCCAGCATAGGTCTCCCAGCCGTACCACTTGGTTCTCCGTCATCACTGCAACGGGTCAATTCGGCTTTTTCGCCGATAACAAAAGCCGAGCAGTTGTGTCTTGCATCCCAGTATTTTTTTTTCATTTCATCGATAAATGCCGTTGCTTCCGCTTCCGTGTGCACAATACGCACCGTGGCAATGAATCTGGATTTTTTCTCCACGATTTCACCCTCTCCGTCTGACAGAAGCACTCGGTATGGTTCTTTTCTTTCTTCCATAATCTATTACTTAACTTTCTTAAGATTTTCTGAATTTTTCATTAACATATTAACATAAGAAAGAATAAAAGTGTACGAAATTGTAAACAATTTCCAATATATCACAAAAAAACTTTATTTCGAGAATCTAAAATGTTATAATGCAGTGTAGAATTAGTTGCATTTTGCCAAGGAGGCTATATTTATGAAATATGGTAAAAAAGCAGTGAGGAAAAAACAACGCGAACTAAATTCCCGTTCTACCAAATGGGGCAAAAAAGTTGCGATTACAATTTTGCAGGTTATTTTATCCATGATATTGATAGTTGGCATTATTGGGGTAAGCGGTGCTATCGGTATTTTCAAGGGCGTTATTGCTACTGCTCCTGATATAAGCGATATCGATGTTTCACCATCCAGCTTTTCAACCTTCGTATATGATAATGAAGGCAATCAGATAAGTAAGCTGGTAGCTGCGGACAGTAACCGTATTATGGTCAGCTCCGAAAAGATACCTAAGGATTTAAAGGATGCTTTCATTGCTATCGAGGATGCGCGTTTTTACAGTCATAACGGTATTGATATCAAAGGGCTTGTCCGTGCTGTTGTTACCGCTGTCACATCCGGGTTTGATGATGTACAGGGTGCCAGTACCATTACACAACAGCTTATCAAAAACAGTGTTTTCCCGAATTTCATTCACGAGGACGGCTTTTTAGATTCTTTGAAACGTAAAATTCAGGAACAATACCTTGCCATAGAACTTGAAAAAATTATGGACAAGGACACAATTTTAGTCAATTACTTAAATACTATTAATCTGGGACAGAATACTTTGGGTGTTCAGGCGGCTTCTCTTCGTTACTTTAATAAGGACGTAAGTGAACTGACGCTTTCGGAATGTGCCGTTATTGCAGCAATTACGCAGAGCCCATCAAAGCTGAACCCGATTACCAAGCCGGAAAACAATGCAAGAAGACGTGAAGATGTTCTCGATGATATGAAAGATCAGGGAATGATTTCACAGGAAGAATACGATGCCGCTATGGCGGATGACGTATATTCCCGCATTCAGAATGTTAACGCAGAAATTAACAGTGACAATGTCAACTCTTATTTTATAGATGCTTTGACAGACCAGTTATATGAAGATTTGCTGGAAGAAGGCTATTCTGAAAATCAGGCATACAAAATGATTTACAGTGGCGGTTTATCTATTTTTTCTACAATGGATTCTACCATTCAAAGCATTGTAGATGATGTTTTCACAGATGAGGAAAACTACCCTGAAAAAGTAAAATGGCAGTTGACTTATGCCTTAACCATCAAAAAAGCAAATGGTGATTTGGAAAACCACAGTACAGAAATGTACAGAACATATTTCAGACAATTTGATAAAGACTTCAATATGCTCTATTCTTCAAAGGATGAAGCATATGACGGTATTGCGGAATATATTGCCGCAGTATTGGAAGAAGGCGACGAAGTGTTTGCAGAAAGCATTAACATTACACCACAGCCTCAGGCTTCCATTACCATTCAGGACCAATACACAGGCTATGTGGTTGCAATGTACGGCGGGCGTGGTGAAAAAACAGCCAGCAAGACTTTGAACCGTTCTACGGACACAGTTCGTCAGCCCGGTTCTACCTTCAAAATCCTGGCTGCTTATGCACCTGCGATTGACTGCTACGGCAAAACCCTTGCCAGCGTCTATAACGATGCACCATTCTGGTATACTTACACAGAAGAACCAAAAGAAGTACTGAATTACTCACGAAACCATAAAGGTATGATGACCTTCCGTGAAGCCATCATCGGTTCTATCAACGTAATGGCAGTAAAAACCTTGACAGAAATCACTCCACAGCTTGGTTATGATTATCTTGAAGATTTTGGTTTTACCTCGTTAGTGGAATACAGAGAGATAAACGGCAAAGGTTATTCTGATATTCAGCAGGCTTTAGCCCTTGGCGGTCTTACCGACGGTGTAAGTAACTTCGAGTTAAATGCAGCCTATGCGGCTATTGCAAATGAAGGGGTTTATATTGAACCAACCTTATATACAAAAGTTTTAGACCACGAAGGAAATGTGATTATTGATAAAACAAATCCTGATTCACAC
>ERZ1032130.57-NODE-57-length-34299-cov-6.002687_pt1 | contig 34299 bp, 34 predicted proteins | sample MGYA00517879_ERZ1032130 | MGnify/ENA primary metagenome ERZ1032130 (study PRJEB33719, sample SAMN04262597) | wastewater metagenome | biome: rural village; feature: animal feces; material: feces | host: Bos taurus | place: El Salvador | collected 2012-01-31 ...
GACGAAAACAAGGTCAAGGAAATTATCAAGAAGGAAATAAACGAGCTTAAGGATAAGTTCGGCGACGCGAGAAAGTCCGAGATAGTAGAGGCGGTCGAGGAGATAGATCTCGAGGATCTTATCGAAAGACACACCTGTGTTATCACGGTAAGCCCATCAATCAGACACTTAAAAGAATGTATGGAATGGGCAGATGTAATTGTAATCGGACCGGGGCTTGGTACTGATAAGGCTGCAGATAAGATTTTAAAATATGTAATCAGTAAAAGTGAAGTACCAATGGTCATAGATGCCGATGGAATTAATCTTCTTGCACAAAGCAAGACCTGTCTTTTAGAGCAGCATGCACCGATGATCTTAACGCCGCACATTCTGGAAATGGCCCGTTTGACAGGAAAAACAAAAGAAATGATCATGAAAGATCCAATGGGAGAGGCAAAAAGATTTACAGAAGACTATGATGTAACTCTTGTTTTAAAGGATGCCAGAACCATTGTTGCGAAGAAAAACGAACTTCTCTATGTGAATACAAGCGGAAATTCAGGGATGGCAACCGGAGGCAGCGGTGATGTGCTGGCAGGTATTCTTGGGGGGCTTCTTGCACAGAAGATGGAAGTGCATGAAGCTGCGAAATTGGGTGTGTTTTTGCATGGAAAAGCTGGAAATGCTGCTGTAAGAAGAAAAGGAGCTTACAGTATGTTGGCAACAGATATTTTAGATGGAATTGCAGAGGTGACCAGAGGATGAAAAAATACAGGAGAGTACATGCGGACATTGATCTGGACGCAGTACAGTTCAACTTTGATCAGATGAGTAAAAATATTCCGCAGGGAACAAAGATCATGGCGGTGGTAAAGACAGATGCTTACGGGCATGGAGCAGTACCTCTTGCAAGTTTTATGGAGCCCTGTGAAAAGCTTTGGGGATTTGCAACGGCGACGGTAGATGAAGCTGTGGAACTGCGTCAGGCAGGAATCAAAAAGCCGATTTTAATTTTGGGCTATACATTCCCGGAGTGTTATACGCATATTGTGAAAAATGAGATTCGCCAGACAATTTTTACATTAGATATGGCGAAGGCACTGTCAAATGAAGCGGTGCGTCAGAACAAAAAGGCCTACATTCATATAAAACTTGATACGGGCATGGGACGTATCGGTTATCAGAACGCGAAGGAAGCCGCAGCGGATGCTGAAAAAATCAGTAAGCTGCCAATGCTGGAGATAGAAGGGGTATTTACCCATTTTGCAAATGCAGATACATCCAGTCAGGAAAATACATTAAGACAGCTTGAAAAATTTGATGAAATGATAGAGGCAATGGAAGCAGTCGGAGTAACCTTTTCTCTGAAACATTGTGCAAACAGTGCCGGAATCATTGAATTGACAGAACGAAAATTTGATTTGGTGCGTGCGGGAATCATTTCCTATGGTTTGTGGCCATCAGATGAAGTGAAAAAAGATGTGGTACAGTTAAAACCAATTCTTTCATTGAAGAGCCATGTGGTATATGTCAAGGAAGTGGAGCCGGGATGTGCAGTCAGCTATGGCAGTACCTGGGTTGCAGAAGAAAAAAGAATAATTGCAACTATACCGATCGGGTATGGCGACGGGTATCCAAGAAGCCTGTCTAATAAGGGATATGTTCTGATCAAAGGCTGTAAGGCCCCAATCGTAGGGCGTGTCTGTATGGACCAGATGATGGTGGATGTGACGGATATACCGGAAGAGATCAGGGTTGGAGACCGGGTGACCCTCATTGGTCAGGATGGGGATTTGACCATAACGGCAGAAGAAATCGGTGATTTGAGCGGACGCTTTAACTATGAGCTTGTGTGTGACCTTGGAAATCGAATTCCAAGAATTTATTATAAAGACGGAGAAATTAGAGAAATCAGAGATTATTTTCAAAAATAGGTGGGAATACTTACGCTAAAGGAGCGTGAGAAAGAATTGATTATCAGACGGGGAGATATCTTTTATGCAGATTTACGGCCGGTGGTTGGTTCCGAACAGGGTGGTATCAGACCGGTACTCATCATTCAAAATGATGTGGGAAACCGACATAGTCCAACAGTGATCTGTGCAGCAATTACTTCCAGGATGAATAAGGCAAAACTTCCGACACATATTGCCATTGATGCAGTATCTTATCATATGGTAAAAGATTCGGTGATTTTGTTGGAACAACTTCGAACCATTGATAAATCCAGATTGAAGGATAAAATCTGTCATCTGGACGATCATATTTTAAAAAAGATCGATGAAGCCTTGAAAATCAGTCTGCAGTTAAATACATAGGGCTGAAATATTTCTTGTCATTGACTTTGAATAGTAGTATAATATTTGCCGATATATTTTTCGTAAATCGGACGGGAAATCAGGATAAAAAACGAAGGAAAAGAAAGGACGAATGACATGTCAGGACATTCAAAATTTGCCAATATTAAACATAAGAAAGAAAAAAATGATGCTGCAAAGGGGAAAATCTTTACCGTTATCGGTCGTGAAATTGCGCTTGCAGTAAAAGAAGGCGGTGCAGATCCGGCAAACAACAGTAAGCTTCGCGACGTTATCGCAAAAGCAAAAGCAAACAATATGCCAAACGATACAATCGAACGTGGTATCAAAAAGGCTGCCGGAGATGTAAATTCTGTTAATTACGAACAGGTTACTTACGAAGGCTACGGCCCAAGTGGTATTGCAATCATCGTTGAAGCTTTAACAGACAACAAAAACAGAACAGCAGCAAATGTAAGAAGTGCTTTTACAAAAGGCAACGGAAACATGGGTAACTCCGGCTGCGTATCCTATATGTTTGACAAAAAAGGTCAGATCATCATTGACAAAGAAGAATGCGAAATGGATGCAGATGACTTAATGATGATGGCATTGGATGCAGGTGCAGAAGACTTTGCGGAAGAAGAAGACAGCTTTGAAGTTTTAACTGATCCGGATGACTTCTCAGTTGTACGTGAAGCACTGGAAAAAGAAGGAATTCCAATGGCATCTGCAGAAGTTACAATGATTCCACAGAACTATGTAACATTGACAGACGAAAATGATATTAAGTATCTGAATAAAACATTGGACCTTTTAGATGATGACGATGATGTTCAGGCAGTATATCATAACTGGGACGAATAAGAATAGCATAGAGGATTTGTTATAAAAACTATAAATTCTACACAAGGGGAGAAGGCCATGGACGCAGTATTATATGGACAGCTTTATAATGAAGCAATGATGGGGATGGATACACTTTTCGAGGATATGAAAGATTCTCTGAAAAACTTTAATAAAAAAAGTTACCCAAATGTTTTTGAAAGAATGATGAAGAAATACGGAAGAGTGTGGTTGTGCATTGAAGAGGTTTACAATCATGACAATCATAAGGAAGCATGGGTAAATAAGCTTGCAGAAAGATTTGTTGGATATGCAAAGGAACTGATCGATTCTAAAAAGTGGAAGTTTCAGAAGGAAAATCTTCAGATTGACTGCAATATGTTCGTGGTAACTTATGTGATTCCATTGGTCCTTGAGTATAAGGGCAATATGTCAGAGCCATTTGCAAATGCAATTACAGCATGCTGGAATGAAGCTTTTGGCACGCAGATGGAATGCGGAAATTATGATACAATTTATAGCGGATTCAGAACCAGTATTTTTGGAATTCCGTTTGGAAAGTAGAGGATACATATGAGCAAAAAATTAAATCTTGATACCATCTGTATTCAGGGTGGATGGAAACCAAACAAAGGAGAATCCAGAGTTCTTCCAATTTTCCAGAGTACGACCTTTAAATACGATACAACAGAAGAAATGGGTCGTCTTTTCGACCTGGAAGATTCCGGATATTTCTATACAAGACTTGCGAATCCAACCAATGATGCGGTGGCTGCAAAAATCGCTGAACTGGAAGGTGGTGTGGCTGCAATCCTGACATCCTCAGGACAGGCTGCAAATTTCTATGCAATTACAAATATCTGTCAGGCAGGAGACCATATCATTTGTTCTTCAAAAGTTTATGGGGGAACATTTAACCTGTTTGCAGCAACAATCAAAAAAATGGGTATTGACTGTACTTTTATTGATCCGGATGCATCTGAAGAAGAAATTGAAAAGGCATTTCAGGATAATACAAAATGTGTGGTTGGTGAAACCATTGCAAACCCTGCACTGGTTGTTCTCGATATTGAAAAGATGGCAAATCTTGCACACAAGCATGGGGTTCCATTGATCATCGACAATACATTTGCAACACCAATCAATTGTCGTCCCTTTGAATGGGGAGCAGACATCGTAACTCATTCTACAACAAAATATATGGATGGACATGCAATGGCAGTGGGTGGTGCAGTTGTTGACAGTGGAAATTTTGACTGGGATGCACATGCGGAAAAATTCCCGGGCCTTACAACTCCTGACGAAACATATCACGGCATTGTTTATACAGAAAAGTTTGGCAAGGCTGCTTACATTACAAAAATGACTGCACAGCTGATGCGTGATCTTGGAAGTATTCCGTCACCAATGAACTGCTTCCTCTTAAATGTAGGGCTTGAAACATTGCCTCTTCGAGTGGAAAAACATTGCAGCAATGCAAAAAAGGTTGCAGAATTTTTAAATACACATGAGAAAGTAGAATTTGTAAACTATGCCGGTCTTCCGGGAGACAAATACTACGAAGTGGCTCAGAAATACATGCCAAATGGTACTTGCGGTGTAATTTCCTTTAGCTTAAAAGGAACCAAAGAAGATGCTGCAAGATTTATGGACAGCTTAAAATTAGCAGCTATCGTAACACATGTGGCAGATGCAAGAACCTGTGTGCTTCATCCTGCAAGCCATACACATCGCCAGATGAATGACGAACAGTTAAAAGAAGCAGGCGTAACTCCGGGTCTTATCAGATTATCTGTTGGTATCGAAAATCCACAGGATATCATTGATGATCTGGCGCAGGCTTTGGAACAGGTATAATTTAACAGAAAAATTTAGAATATCAGCCCTGCCTTTGAGGGACACTAAAGTGAAGTAAAGGAAAAGGCAGGGTGTTTTTATGTCAAAAAATAAGGAAAAAGACAGAGAGGATATTAAAGAGTTTGGACAGATAACTTTAGAGAATTCCAGGCGGAACTCTAAAATCCATCTGTTGTCCATCATTGGAGAAATCGAAGGACACGAAGTGCTGTCCGGCAGCAGTAAGACCACAAAGTATGAACATGTGATTCCAAGTCTTGCAGAGATTGAAGATAATAAAGAAATCGAGGGTCTTTTGATTTTGATCAATACCATTGGCGGTGATGTGGAATCAGGACTTGCAATTGCAGAGATGATTGCATCTTTGAGTAAACCAACGGTTTCTCTGGTTTTGGGGGGAAGTCATTCTATCGGAGTGCCACTGGCTGTAGCAGCGGATTATTCATTTATTGTGACCACCGGGACCATGCTGATTCATCCGGTGAGAATGTCCGGCATGGTAATCGGTGCAAGACAGACCTATGAATACTTTCAGAGAATGCAGGATCGTATTACCGGATTCGTGGCGGAGCATAGCAGGGCAGAACAGGAGAAAATCGAAGAAATGATGATGGATACCGGCTATATGACCAAGGATCTTGGGACAATTCTGGTTGGAAAAGAAGCCGTAGATGCCGGAATTATTGACGAGGTAGGCGGAATTAAGGAAGCATTCCGAAAATTATATCGCCTGATCAGGAAAACGAACAAAGATTCGGGGAAAAATTAGACAAACGAAAAAGAATGTGATAAGATATTCGGCGTAAAAACATTGATGAAAGAGGTTTTGTGAATGGCACAGACAAAAAGAAGGAAAAGTACTTCTTCTAGAAATAAAAATTCAAAGGCACGTGGATCAAAGAGAAAGCAGGTACAGCAGACGAACCCGGAAGTAAGAGGTGAGGTGATCCTTATACTATTCTTTCTGTTATGTATCCTGATGCTTATTAGCTGTTTCGGTGTATGCGGAGCATTTGGCAATGCAGTCAGTAATCTGTTGTTTGGTCTGTTTGGTTATCTGGCGTATCCTGTTCCGATCGCATTATTTACAGGTGTTTGCTTCTATTTGGCAAACAGAGATAATGAAATTGCGATTGTAAAAGTGACTGCCGGTATCCTGGCGGTTCTGATTACAGCGGGATTGCTCCATGGAATTGCAGGAAACAGGGAGCTGAATGCCATTGGTGAAGCATATCAATATTGTGCGCTTTATCATAATGGGGCAGGACTGTTTGGTGCTGCTGTATTTGGGCTGCTATCCAATGTTTTTGGCACGGTAGGTGCGTTTATCGTATTGCTTGTACTGGGAATTGTGGCGGCAGTAGTTATCAGTGAAAAATCTTTTGTAAAAGGTGTGAAAAACGGCAGCAGGAAAGTATACGATACAGCAAAAGAAGAAAACATTAAGAGAAAAGAACGGGCAGAAGAAAGACGTGAGAAACGTCTGGAGAGAAAAGCATCCGGTGTCAGTATGGACGTAAAACTTACACAGGATGCGGTACATAAAGAAAATATGACAGAACTGCCAGGGCTTGTGGAGACTGCAAGGGAAGAAATCTGCCTAAGTCCGGAAATGGCAGAAATTCCGGTTCAAATGGCAGCAGAACCAGTCATTAAAATTGCAGAGACTGCAGTGGAAGAATCAGTAGCAGAGGAACCGATTGCTGTGATGCAGGAAGAAAAGCCGGTGACCAGGCGGAAAAAGAAAGAAGAACCGGATCAGGAGATTGTGATTCCGGAAGTGGCAGAAGTATCTGTACCGGTAAAAGAGTATCAGTTTCCGCCTCTAAGATTGTTAACACCGCCAAAGGCAGGTGCGAATAAAAATTCTGCGGCCGCTCTTAGAGGAACAGCGGCAAAATTACAGCAGATTTTAAAGGATTTCGGTGTCAATGTAACGGTAACGGATGTCAGCTGCGGACCGACGGTTACAAGATACGAATTACAGCCGGATCATGGAGTAAAGGTCAGTAAAGTGCTTGCACTTGCAGATGATATTAAGCTAAATCTTGCAGTTGCGGATATTCGTATTGAAGCGCCGATTCCTGGAAAAGCTGCAATTGGGATTGAAGTACCGAATAAAGAAAATTCTACAGTGACTTTGAGAGAATTGCTGGCATCAGAAGAATTTGACAACCATACATCAAATCTTGCCTTTGCAGTTGGGAAAGACATTGGTGGAAAAACAATTATTACAGATATTGCAAAAATGCCCCATCTTTTAATCGCGGGTGCCACAGGTTCCGGTAAATCAGTATGTATCAACACACTGATCATGAGCCTTCTGTACAAAGCTTCTCCCGAAGATGTGAAGCTGATCATGGTGGATCCAAAGGTTGTAGAACTTAGTACATATAATGGAATTCCACATCTGCTGATTCCGGTTGTTACAGAACCGAAAAAGGCAGCGGGTGCATTAAACTGGGCCGTTGCTGAAATGACCAGACGTTATCAGCTTTTTGCGGATTATCAGGTGCGTAACTTACAGGGATATAATGAAAAAGTAAAAAGTATTGAAATGCTTGACGATGAAGACAAGCCGCAAAAGCTTCCACAGATTGTGATCATTGTTGATGAATTGGCAGACCTTATGATGGTTGCGCCGGGAGAAGTGGAAGATGCAATTTGTCGTCTGGCACAGCTTGCAAGAGCAGCAGGTATTCACCTGATCATTGCTACACAGAGACCATCGGTTAATGTAATCACGGGACTGATCAAGGCGAATATGCCATCCAGATTGGCGTTTGCAGTATCCTCCGGGGTAGATTCCCGTACGATCTTGGACATGGTGGGCGCGGAAAAACTGCTGGGTAAGGGTGATATGCTTTTTTATCCTTATGGGTATCCCAAACCGGTACGTATTCAGGGAGCATTTGTTTCGGATGATGAAGTCAATGCAGTTGTAGAATTTTTAAAATCCCATAATGATGCCGCCGTTGTAAATACGGAAATCGAAGAACATTTGAAGAAGCAGCAGACAGCAGGTGCAGCAGGTGGAAAAACAGGTACAGATGATGCAGGTAATGGAAACGACCCATTGTTTGCAGAAGCCGGTAAATTTATCATCGAAAAGGATAAGGCGTCTATAGGGATGCTTCAGAGATGGTTTAAGATTGGATTTAACAGAGCTGCAAGAATTATGGATCAGCTGGCAGAAGCAGGTGTTGTAGGAGAAGAGCAGGGAACAAAACCTCGTGAAATTCTCATGTCACCGGAACAGTTTGAACAGTATATTGATGAGTATTTATAAAGGATTAAGGATTTATGCAATGTAAAAAATGCGGAACAGAAATCAAAGAAGGATGCCTGTTTTGCCATAACTGCGGAGAAGCAGTGCAGATGGTGCCTGATTATGAGCCTGAATTTGATGATCTGCAGATTCGGATCGCAAGTGCCCAGACAAAATTACCGAATAAACCCACAGTAAAACAGCTGGAAGAAAAAACGGAGGAAGGAATCGAAGTTCTAAAAAAGGTAAACTGGAAACTTTGGTTTATGATTTTACTTGTGGTATCGGGGGTTATGACATTTGTGCTTTCTTACGGATCTGTTTTAAAGAAACAGGAGCCGTCTGCTTTACAGCAAACAGAGCTTCCGGAGATAAAGAAAGAAACGGTAATCATTCCAAGGCCCACATTTAACTGGCCGGCAGGACAATATTCTTTTTATATTTCTGTGGAAATTAGTTCAGAGATGGAAGGAACCATTTATTATACTTTAGATGGCTCCACGCCAAATGAAGAATCTTATGTCTATACAGAACCAATCGACCTTTTGGAAGGAACGACGGTCATTCGTGCTTTCGTGATAGATACAGATGGAAACAGCAGCGATATATCCTCGGAGGTTTATGAACTTGAGTTTGGAGCTCCGGATCGGCCGACGATTTTTCCGGAATCAGGAGAGTATGCAGGAGAGCATTATGTGCGTATTTTGGTGCCAAATGATTGTATTGCTTACTATACGTTAGACGGCACTTTACCGAATGAATCTTCCGAGATTTATACAGGAGAATTTTTGATGCCTACTGGAACAACCACTGTACAGGCTGTTGTAAAGGATGAGAATGGTGTGACTTCTGAAATAAGTCAGGTGGTTTATACCTGTGTCAATCAGGAGATTCCTGAATCTTAAATAAAATTGTACTTTATTTTATTACGGAAAGATGATTTTTCTTATTGAAAAGTCATCTTTTATGGTATATGATTAATGATAGAATAGTGTGGTTTGTAGTTGTAGAATGCATAAATCATCCACATTATCTAGGAGGCAGATTATGTTTAAAATTACAAAAGCAGAGCAGTTAACATCAAATATATATTTAATGGATGTAGTTGCTCCAAGAGTAGCAAAATCTTGTAAACCAGGCCAGTTTATTATCGTAAGACTTGATGAAACAGCAGAACGTATTCCGCTGACAATCTGTGATTATGATGCCGAAGCAGGTACTGTAACAATTGTATTCCAACCAATCGGTGCATCTACACATAAGATGACATCTTTAAAAGCCGGAGACTACTTTATGGACTTTGTAGGTCCTTTGGGATGTCCTTCTGAGCTTTGCGCTGAACCAATTGAAGAGTTAAGAAAGAAAAAAATTCTTTTTGTAGCAGGTGGTGTTGGTACAGCGCCTGTATATCCACAGGTGAAATGGCTTCACCAGCAGGGCGTTGATGCAGATGTTATCGTTGGTGCAAAAACAAAAGACCTGCTGATTCTTGAAAAAGAAATGGAAGCGGTTGCGGGCAATCTTTATGTGACAACAGACGATGGTTCTTATGGACGTCACGGTATGGTAACTGCAGTTATCGATGAATTATATGCATCAGGTAAAAAATATGATCTTTGTGTTGCAATCGGACCAATGATCATGATGAAATTCTGCTGCTTAACAACAAAGAAATACAACTTAAAGACAATTGTTTCCATGAACCCGATTATGGTGGATGGTACAGGTATGTGCGGCGCTTGCCGTCTTGTAGTTGGTGATGAAGTAAAATTCGCATGTGTAGACGGACCTGAATTTGATGGACACCTTGTTGATTTTGACCAGGCAATGAAACGCCAGCAGATGTACAAAACTCAGGAAGGCAGAGCAATGTTAAAATTACAGGAAGGTGATACACATCACGGCGGATGTGGACACTGTGGAGGTGACGAATAATGGCAGATGTATTAAATAGAGTACCTGTTAGAGAACAGGAACCACAGGTTCGTGCGAAAAACTTTGATGAAGTATGTCTTGGCTATAATGCGGATGAAGCTGTAGAAGAAGCACAGAGATGTATTGGCTGTAAAAATGCAAAATGTGTACAGGGATGTCCTGTATCTATCAACATTCCTGCATTTATTGAAAAAGTAAAAGGCGGATGGTTTGAAGAAGCATACAAGATCATTGGAGAATCCAGTGCTCTTCCGGCAATTTGCGGACGTGTATGTCCTCAGGAAAGCCAGTGTGAAGGTCAGTGTATCCGTGGTAAAAAGGGAGATCCTGTTTCTATCGGTAAGCTGGAAAGATTCGTAGCTGACTGGGCAAGAGAAAATGGCATCAAACCAGAAGGTGCAAAAGAATTAAACGGCAAAAAAGTTGCTGTCATCGGTTCAGGTCCTGCCGGTCTTACATGCGCAGGAGATCTTGCAAAATTAGGTTATGATGTAACAATTTTTGAAGCACTCCACAAAGCAGGCGGTGTACTTGTGTACGGTATCCCTGAATTCCGTTTGCCAAAGGATGGAGTTGTTCAGCCGGAAATCGAAAACGTAAAAGCGCTCGGTGTTAAAATTGAAACAAACGTTGTTGTTGGTAAAGCGGTTACAATTGATGAATTAATGGAAGAAGAAGGATTTGATGCTGTATTTATCGGTTCTGGTGCAGGTCTTCCAAAATTCATGGGTATTCCTGGAGAACAGGCAAGCGGTGTATTCTCTGCAAATGAATACTTAACACGTAACAACTTAATGAAAGCATTTGATGAAAATTATGATACTCCAATCGCAGCAGGTACCAAGGTAGCAGTTGTAGGCGGCGGTAACGTTGCAATGGATGCTGCAAGAACAGCGCTTCGTCTTGGTGCAGAAGTACATATCATCTACAGACGTAGTGAAGAAGAACTTCCGGCACGAGTAGAAGAAGTTCATCATGCAAAAGAAGAAGGTATCATTTTTGATCTTCTTACTAACCCAGTGGAAATCCTTGCGGATGAAAACGGTTGGGTAAAAGCCATCAAATGTGTGAAGATGGAACTTGGCGAGCCGGATGCTTCCGGCAGACGTCGCCCGGTAGTTGTTGAAGGCAGTGCATTTGAAATTGAAGTTGATACAGTGATCATGTCTCTTGGTACATCACCAAACCCATTGATTTCTTCTACAACAAAGGGACTTGAAATCAATAAGAGACAGTGTATTGTAGCATCAGAAGATTTCGGCGCAACATCCAAAGAAGGTGTATATGCAGGCGGTGACGCAGTTACAGGCGCAGCCACAGTTATCCTTGCGATGGGTGCTGGTAAAGCTGCTGCGAAAGGTATCCACGAATATCTTTCTAACAAATAAAATATAATAAAAGGAAAGAAACTGATGAAAAAGAGATTATTAATGCTTCTTGCAGCAGTAGCGATGGTAGCTGCTTTAACTGCGTGTGGCAGTAAAGAAGAACCGGCAGAAGAGGTAACTGTTGAAATTGAAGAAGAAGCAGAAGCTGAAGCTGAAGAGCCAGTGGAAGAAACAGTTGTTGAAGAAGTTCCGGTTCCGGATGGTTTCTACCGTAGTGAATTAACAAACGAAATCATTTCTGAAGAATTAAAAGATCAGAGACCAATCGCTGTTATGGTTGACAATGACAAGCGTGCGTTGCCTCATTTTGGTTTAACACAGGCAGATGTCGTTTATGAATTGATGAACAGTACAGCAAACAAAGAGATTACACGTTTTATGTGTCTTGTAAAGGATTGGGGTGCAATCGAACAGTTTGGTAGTGTTCGTTCACTGCGTCCTACAAATATTCTTCTTGCAAATGAATGGAATGCGATTATCTGTCACGATGGTGGTCCTTTCTATATCAATGATTATCTTGCATTACCGGCATCTGATAATATTTCAGGATATTTCGGACGTGTAAGTAACGGTAAACCACGTGAATTTACAGAATATATCTTAACTGGTGAAGTTCAGAAATATGCAGACAGACTGGGTATTCAGACAACCTACACAGAACACTATGAAGGTGCTCATTATCAGTTTGCTAGTGAAGCAAATCCGATTATTTTAGGTGAACATGAAAGTTATGCACAGTTTGCAAAACCAGCAACATTTATTGATCTTCCATTCCCTAACAACCAGTCTGAATTAAAATATAATGCAGAAGATGGATTATATTATTATTCAGAACACGGTGGTCCACACTTAGATGCGCAGAACGGCAACAAGCAGCTGGCATTTAAGAACGTCATCATTCAGAGAGTATCTTATAACCAGCTGGATGAAAATGGCTACTTAATCTTTAACTGTATCGGTGAAGGTCAGGAAGCAATCTATATCACAAATGGTGAAAGAATCAATGTGACATGGTCTAAACTTGGTGATACAAATCCAACACGTTACTATGATGGAATGGGTAATGAAATCAAGATTAATACAGGAAAGACATACGTTGCATTTGTAGCAGATCAGCGCTGGGATGAACTCGTAATCGAATAAGTCATAATCAAAACCTCTGATTCATAGATTATAAAAAATAGTCTATGAGTTGGAGGTTTTTTTATGGACAATTCCACAAACAAAGAGTTTGACTTATACAAGGACATCCAAATGAGAACCGGAGGAGAGATTTATATTGGTGTGATTGGACCGGTCAGAACCGGAAAATCCACTTTGATCAAAAGGATGATGGATTTACTGGTCCTGCCAAATCTTCCGGAAAGTCCGGAAAAAATAAGGATTTTGGATGAATTACCACAAAGCGGTTCAGGCAGAACGATTACAACAACAGAGCCGAAGTTTTTGCCTAAAGAGGCTTTTGAGTTAAATTTATCAGAAGATGTACAGCTGAAGGTTCGATTGATCGACTGCGTAGGTTATATGGTAGCGGGGGCTGCGGGACATATGGAGGATGAACAGCCGCGCATGGTAAAAACACCATGGTCAGAGGAAAAGATACCATTTGTGAAAGCAGCGGAAATTGGAACAAGAAAGGTCATGCAGGATCATTCTACCATAGGAATCGTGGTGACCTGCGATGGTTCATTTTCTGATCTGCCAAGAGAAAGTTACATAGAGGCAGAAAGCCGGACAATTGCTGAAATGAAGAAACTGGGAAAACCGTTTATTGTAATCCTAAACAGCAGTCAGCCATACGGAGAATCTGCAGAAGCTCTTTCTAAAGAACTTGAAAGCCTTTATCAGGTTCCGGTGCTCCCTTTGAATTGTGAACAGCTTCGAAAAGAGGATGTTACCCGCATTTTTGAAAACATATTAAAGGAATTCCCAATTACCGATGTGGAGTTTTATATTCCAAAATGGGCAGAAATGCTTTCGGATGATTCTGAAATCAAAAAAAATCTGCTGGAACAGATAAAAAAAGTGATGGCTCGTATTAATCGTGTCCAGGATATCACTCCGGAAAATCTTCAGATGGATTCACCGTATATCAGTAAAGTAAAAATTGATGCACTGAACCTCTCCAATGGAAAAGTACGTATTATATTGGAAATGGATGAGGCATATTATTACGATCTTTTAAGTAAAATGACAGGAGAAGATATCGCGGGGGAGTACGAACTGCTGACAATTTTAAAGGAGCTGGCAGAGATGAAAAAAGAATATGCAAAGGTTCAGTATGCCATCGATGCCGTAAGGCAAAAAGGTTACGGTGTTGTTATGCCAATCAAAGAAGAAATTACACTGGAAGAGCCTGCAATCGTCAAACAGGGCAGCAAGTACGGAGTCAAAATTCGTGCAACGGCCCCGTCCATTCACATGATTCGTGCCAATATCGAAACGGAAATCGCGCCGCTGGTGGGCAATGAAAATCAGGCAACAGATTTGATCAAATATATCGGCCAGAGTGGAACGGAAGCAGGCAGTATCTGGGGAACGAATATTTTTGGAAAATCCATCGAGGAACTAGTAGAAGATGGAATTAAATCAAAAGTTTACCAAATTGGAGAGGAAAGTCAGCAAAAGTTACAAGAAACCATGCAAAAAATTGTGAATGATTCCAATGGAGGAATGGTTTGCATTATTATCTGAAATGATATAAGATACCAAGGAGGAGGATTATAAAATATGTTAGAAAAATTATTTAAACTCAAAAAGAACAAAACTGATGTAAAAACCGAAGTTTTGGCCGGTGTTACAACCTTTATGACAATGGCCTATATCTTAGCGGTTAACCCATCAATTCTTGGTGATGCAGGCATGAATCCAAATGCGGTGCTTCTTGCAACTGCAATTGCATCCTTTATTGGATGTCTCTGTATGGCATTTATGTCAAACTATCCGTTCGCCCTTGCACCGGGTATGGGATTGAACGCTTACTTTGCGTACACAGTATGTATTGGTATGGGCGTTTCATGGCAGACAGCATTACTTGCTGTATTTGCAGAAGGTATCATTTTTATTGTGCTTTCTTTAACAAATGTTCGTGAGGCAATTTTTAATGCGATTCCATTGACATTAAAAACTGCAGTTTCAGCAGGAATTGGTCTTTTCATTGCATTTATCGGACTTCAGAATGCGAAAATTGTAGTAAACAGTGATGCAACATTGGTTACTTATCAGCCATTTAGAGCAAATTTCTCAACAGAAGGAATTACAGCATTGCTTGCGATCATTGGTGTGCTCGTTACTGCTTATCTTGTAATTAAAAAGGTAAAAGGAGATATCTTCATTGGTATCATTATTACATGGGCACTTGGAATGCTCTGTCAGGCAGTTGGTATTTATGTACCAAATCCGGATGCAGGCTGGTATTCATTATATCCAAACTTTGCAGCAGGCTGGGATTTTGCAGCATTAGGAGAAACTTTTGGTGCTGTATTTAAGTCTGATTTCGCTGAAATTGGTATCGCAAACTTTATCGTAGTGGTGTTCGCTTTCTTATTCGTAGATATTTTTGATACCTTAGGAACCTTAATCGGTGTTGCTTCTAAGGCAGATATGCTGGATGAAGAAGGGAAACTTCCAAAGATTAAAGGTGCGTTAATGGCTGATGCGGTAGCTACAACATCAGGTGCGGTACTTGGTACTTCTACAGTAACTACATTCGTAGAAAGTGCTTCCGGTGTAGCAGCGGGCGGAAAAACAGGTCTGACTGCAGTTGTGACAGGTTTCTTATTCCTGTTATCTATTGTATTTAGTCCATTGTTCTTATCAATCCCATCTTTTGCGACAGCTCCGGCACTCATTGTCGTAGGTTTCTACATGATGTGCAATGTGGTTAAGATCAACTTTAATGATTATATCGAAGCAATTCCTGCATACCTGACAATTCTGTTTATGCCAATTATGTACAGCATTTCAGAAGGTATCGTAATCGGTGTGATTTCTTACACAGTGCTTGTGCTTGTAACAGGAAAAGCAAAAGAAAAGAAATTAAGTCCATTAATGTATATTTTATCAATTCTCTTTATTTGCAAATATATTTTCCTGTAAATAGAAAATAAGGTAAAATTGGCGGCACTTCCTTTTTTGGAGTGCCGTTTTTACATTCATTTCTTGGATAAAAGTATTGTAAAATCTTTTGGTTTCGGATAGAATAGTAAAATGGTGGGAGCACCGATAAACAGGAGGTAATATGTTAGTAAAAATTTACACTGACGGTGCAGCAAGAGGTAATCCTGACGGACCGGGAGGCTACGGAACTATTTTGTCCTATACAGACGGAAAAGGCGTGGAGCATTTAAGGGAATTTAGCCAGGGTTACGTAAAAACAACCAACAATCGTATGGAGCTGATGGCAGCAATCGTAGGATTGGAGGCACTGATCAAACCATGTGAGGTGGAATTGTATTCAGATTCCAAATATGTGGTTGATGCATTTAATCAGAACTGGATAGGCAGCTGCATTCGAAATGATTGGAAGAACAGCGCTAAAAAACCGGTCAAAAACAAGGAACTGTGGCAACGTCTGTTAAAAGCCATGGAACCTCATAAAGTAACCTATATTTGGGTAAAGGGCCATGATGGACATGCCCAGAATGAGCGCTGCGACCAGTTGGCAACAAGCGCAGCGGATGGAAATAACCTGATCCATGATGAGGTTTTTGAAAAGGAGAGGTAAATATGTTCTTAAGTACTTTGGTACAGACTTTATTCAAAATGGTAGTTTTGGCAGCAGTTGCTTTCGGAGGCATCGTGCTTGGCAAAAAATTACGCGATAATAAAGACGCAAAAGATAAACAGGACGCGTAAAAGAGGAGGAAACAAAAGTGAAACAGTACGGCGTAAATGAATTAAGAAAAATGTTTCTGGAATTTTTTGAAAGCAAAGATCATCTTGCGATGAAAAGCTTTTCTCTTGTTCCAGTCAATGACAACAGTTTATTATTGATAAACTCCGGGATGGCACCATTGAAGCCATATTTTACAGGTGCGGAAATTCCACCTAGAAAGAGAGTGACAACCTGCCAGAAATGTATTCGTACAGGTGATATTGAAAACGTAGGAAAGACAGCACGTCACGGTACATTCTTTGAAATGCTTGGGAACTTCTCGTTTGGTGATTACTTCAAACGTGAGGCGATTGCCTGGTCATGGGAATTTTTAACAGAAGTAGTAGGACTTGATCCAAACAGACTCTATCCATCTGTTTATTTAGAAGATGATGAAGCTTTTGATATCTGGAATAAAGAAATTGGCATTGCACCGGAAAGAATTTTCCGTTTTGGAAAAGCAGATAACTTCTGGGAACACGGTGCAGGCCCATGTGGTCCATGTTCAGAAATCTACTATGACCGCGGAGAAAAATATGGCTGCGGAAAACCGGACTGTACAGTAGGCTGTGAATGCGACAGATTCATCGAAGTATGGAACAACGTGTTCACACAGTTCGATAACGATGGACACAACAACTACACAGAATTAGTACAGAAAAATATCGATACAGGTATGGGTCTTGAACGTCTTGCAACAATTGTTCAGGATGTAGATTCAATCTTTGACGTAGATACCATCAGAAGTCTTCGTGACAAAGTTTGTGAAATTGCAAACTGTGAATACCACAAAGATGCTGATAAAGACGTTTCTATCCGTCTGATCACAGACCATATCCGTTCTTCGACATTTATGATCTCTGACGGTATCATGCCTACAAATGAAGGCCGTGGATATGTACTTCGTCGTCTCATCAGACGTGCAGCTCGTCACGGACGTTTACTTGGCGTGGAAGGAAAATTCCTTGCAGATTTAAGTGCAGTTGTAATCGAAGGCAGCAAAGACGGATATCCTGAATTAGAAGAAAAGAAAGAATTTATCTTTAAGGTATTAACTCAGGAAGAAGATCAGTTCAATAAAACAATTGATACAGGTCTTAAAATCTTAGGTGAAATGGAAGAAGCACTTGCAGCAGAAGGTAAGAAAACTTTGGCTGGTGCAGATGCGTTTAAATTATATGATACTTATGGATTCCCATTGGATTTAACAAAAGAAATCCTTGAAGAAAAGGGATTTGATGTTGATGAAGCGGGATTCAAGGCATACATGGAAGAACAGCGTGTGCAGGCTCGTAATGCACGTAAAACTACAAACTACATGGGTGCTGATGCAACTGTATACGATGATATCGATGCAGCAATCACAACAGAATTTGTTGGCTATGATAAATTGACAGCGGAATCAAAGGTAACTGTACTGACAACAGATACAGAAATTGTAGAAGCTATCACAGCTGGCGAAGCTGCTACTGTATTTGTAGAAGAAACACCATTCTATGCTACTATGGGTGGTCAGGAAGGCGATAAAGGTATCATCACTGTAGGTGATGCAGAATTTGTTGTTTCTGAAACAATTAAACTCCGTGGTGGAAAAGTTGGTCATGTAGGTAAGTTGACAAAAGGCATGATCAAAGTGGGTGATGTGGTAACACTTTCCGTTTGTGCAGAAGGCAGAAATGCAACATGTAAAAACCACAGTGCAACACATCTTCTTCAGAAAGCATTAAAAACAGTTTTAGGCAACCATGTAGAACAGAAAGGTTCTTTAGTTGCTCCTGACAGACTTCGTTTTGACTTTGCACACTTCCAGGCTATGACAGCAGAAGAAATTGCAAAAGTAGAAGAATTAGTAAATAAAGAAATTCAGGCAGCGCTTCCAGTTGTAACAGAAGTGATGAATATCGAAGAAGCAAAGAAAACCGGTGCAATGGCACTCTTCGGTGAAAAATATGCAGAAGATGTACGCGTTGTATCTATGGGTGATTTCTCAAAAGAACTTTGTGGCGGTACTCACGTAGCAAACACAAGCGTCATCGGCTCTTTCAAGCTGGTATCTGAAGCTGGTGTTGCGGCAGGTGTACGTCGTATTGAAGCTTTAACAGGTGAAGGCGTATTCGCTTACTACAAAGAAATCGAAAATAAACTTTCTGAAATCGCGAAACTTGTAAAAGCAACTCCTGCAAATGCGGTTGAAAAAGTAGAACATTTACTTGCAGAAGTAAAAGCTCTCCAGAGTGAAAACGAATCCTTAAAGAGCAAGGCAGCAAAAGATGCTCTGGGAGATGTTATGAACCAGGTGGTAGAAGTGAATGGCATGAAAGTGCTTGCGACTAAGGTAGATGGCGTAGATATGAACGGACTTCGTGAGCTTGGAGACCAGTTAAAGGAAAAAATTGGCGAAGGTATCGTAGTGATTGCTTCTAATGCAGATGGTAAAGTAAACTTAATGGCAACTGCAACAGACGCAGCAATGAAAGCCGGGGCTCATGCAGGAAATCTCATCAAGGAAATCGCTAAACTTGTAGGCGGTGGCGGCGGCGGACGTCCAAATATGGCTCAGGCTGGTGGTAAGAATCCTGCAGGAATTGATGATGCCATTGCAAAAGCAAAAGAAGTAGCTGCAGCACAGCTGGCATAAAAAAATACTGAAAAAACTGCGGAAATTTAAGGAAAATCACTTGACAAGACGAAACTCGTACCATATAATAACGAGAGTGCAATAAAAATACCCATACAGTTGATATGCACAATACACAACTGGAGGGAGGTTAGGTGTGATTCTATGTCAAATGTAATCGTAAAAGAAAACGAGACTTTAGATAGCGCTTTACGCAGATTCAAAAGAAACTGTGCGAAAGCAGGTATTCAGCAGGAAATTCGTAAAAGAGAACATTACGAAAAACCAAGCGTAAAACGTAAGAAAAAATCTGAAGCAGCTAGAAAACGTAAATACAATTAATTTGTGCAAAAAGGGACTGGATGATCAGTCCCTTTTCTAAGTTAAAGGCTTTTCCCATTTGCGGGAGAAGCCTTTTCGTGTTATAATGGTTATTGTATTTAAGAAGGAAGCCAGATATGAGGAATTTTACATGAATTTAGTGAATGAGTTACTTTCAAACAGGGTTTTGGTTGCAGGGATTTGCGGTTGGGCATCAGCACAGGTTATCAAGGCAATTTTGTATACAGTTTTAAATAAAGAATTTCGGTTAGAGCGTTTGTTTGGTGACGGTGGAATGCCAAGTGGTCATTCGGCAACTGTCAGTGCCATGGCCATGATGTCGCTGCTGCATTACGGAGTTGGCTCTTTTGAATTTGCGGTAAGCACCATGCTTGCGATCATTGTCATGCATGATGCCATGGGAGTTCGATTGGAAACCGGTAAACAGGCAGAAGTGATCAATGAATTAACCACATTGGTGGAAGAAATCATCGATGAATTCAATACAGAGGAAACTCTGGAGAAAAAATTCCAGAAGGTATTTTCGGAAGAAAAGCTGAAGGAATATGTGGGACATACACCGATTCAGGTAATTGCAGGATGCATTCTGGGACTGCTGATTGGCTGGATATTACATTAAAAATAGTAGTTCTTTTTTATAAAAACTCCTACTAAACTGTACAAAGGTTTAATAAGGGAGTTTTTTTGTGGGAAAAAAGATTGTCAGACAAATTGTGGCAGCTATGATTTTATCAATTTTATTGCCATTGTATGTATCTGCGGAAAGTGTATCAATAGGTATTGAGGCGCCACATGCAATTTTAATGGAGGCATCCACAGGAACTGTTCTTTATGAAAAAGAGGCTCATGTGGCTGTGCCGCCAGCCAGTGTAACAAAGATCATGACCATGCTTTTGATTTTTGAGGCATTGGAAGAGAATAAAATAAAGCTGGAAGATGTTGTGACAGTGTCTGAGAAGGCAGCTTCCATGGGAGGTTCTCAAGTTTTTTTAGAACCAAATGAGCAGCAGACTGTAGATACCATGCTGAAATGTATTGCGATCGCAAGCGCAAACGATGCCTGTGTGGCTATGGCAGAATTTGTTTCCGGCAGTGAAGAAGCTTTTGTAAATAAAATGAACGAGCGTGCGAAAACACTTGGAATGGAAGATACCACATTTAAAAACTGCAACGGTCTGGACGAAGAGGGACATCTAATCAGCGCTTATGATGTGGCATTGATGTCCAGAGAACTGCTTGTAAATCATCCTCAGGTACATGATTACTGTACCGTCTGGATGGATACCATCGTACATAAAACAGCAAAAGGCAGTCAGGAATTTGGGCTGAGTAACACGAATAAACTGATCAAACAGTATGAATTCTGCACCGGATTAAAAACCGGCTCTACCAGCAAAGCCGGCTTTTGTGTATCTGCTTCCGGGAAAAAGGGAGAGATGGAGCTGATTGCAGTGATCATGAATGGGGAAACCAGCAAATCCAGATTTCAGGATGCCACGACTCTTTTAAATTATGGCTATGCAAATTATCAGATTTACAGGGATACCGATGGTCAAAGGGAGACGTTAAATCCAATTCCGGTAAAATCCGGTATTGAGACAGAGGTTTTGGTAACCTATGAAAAGGAATTTGCATTTCTTTTGATGAATGGGGAAAAACTGACTTCCATTGAGAAACGCCTGGAAGTACCGGAGGTGCTTTCTGCACCAATAGAGAAACATCAGATCATTGGAACCCTGGGATATTATCATGGGGATAAAAAACTTGGTGAAATCAATATTATTGCACAAAATGCAGTGGAGCAAGCAAAATATTTGGATTATGTCAAAAGAGTGTGGCTTGCATGGATGATGTAACTTATGGTAAGATGATGTGCGGAGGAGCGCTATGTTTCAGACAGTACACTATCATATCCATTCAAAGAAAATAAAATCAGATGTCACACTTGTGATGCTTGCAGATTTGCATAATCAGGAATATGGGGAAAAAAATGAAATTCTGATAGGAGAGATTGAAAAGATTTCTCCGGATTTTGTTTGTCTTGCAGGAGATATGCTGATCGGGCATTCCAAATATCCATATGAAGCGGGACAGCACGCAGTTGCAGAACTGACAAAAAAATATCCGGTATTTTACGGGCTTGGGAACCATGAGGCACGTATGCAAAAGGAAACGGAAATCTATGGTACCCGCTATGAAGATTATATGAAGCCCCTGAAAGAATTAGGTACCCATGTACTTGTAAATGAATATAAAGAACTTACTGTGGGAGAAAATCGTTTTAAGATTTACGGTTATGATCTTCCTATGAAGTATTTTGAAAAATTTAATCGATATGTATTTGAAGCCTGTCAGATAGAAGAAGCAATGGGGAAATGTGAAGATACAAGTGATTGCTATTACATTTTGCTGGCCCATAATCCGGTATATTTTCAGCAATATGCCCGGTGGGGGGCAGATTTGACTTTATCGGGACATCTCCATGGCGGAATTATCAGACTGCCTCTGATCGGAGGAGTGATTACGCCCCAGGCGAAGCTTTTTCCCAGATACTGTGCCGGAAAATATCACATCGGAGAAAAAAACATGATCGTATCCCGTGGGCTTGGAACACATACCATACCGATTCGATTCAATAATAAGCCGGAATTATCTGTGATTCATTTGAGTCCGGCATAAGTAAGATAGAAATGGAAAAATCATGGCATTACCAGTAAAGATAGAAAATTTTGAAGGGCCATTGGACCTTCTTCTGCATTTGATAGATGTAAATAAATTTAATATATTTGATATTCCGATCGTGGAAATTACAGAACAATATCTGGAATTTGTCCGCAACATGGAAACAAAGGACTTAAATGTGATGAGTGAGTTCCTTGTGATGGCAGCCACCCTTCTGGAAATTAAGGCAAAAATGCTTCTTCCGGTAGAAGTTGATGAAGATGGGGAAGAAATTGACCCTCGTGAAGAACTGGTTCAGAAGCTTTTGGAATATAAGATGTATAAATATATGTCTTATGAATTGAAAGACCGTATGCAGGATGCCGCAAAGGCTATGTATAAGAATCCTACCATTCCGGAAGAAGTGGAAGGATATATTGAACCGGTGGATATTGAAAAATTATTGGGAGATTTGACGCTGAAGAAGTTAAATGATATTTTTCAGGCGGTGATGAAGCGTCAGAATGATAAGGTTGACCCGATTCGAAGCAAATTTGGCAAGATTGAAAAGGAAGAGGTTTCTTTGGAAGAAAAGCTGGATTTTGTGGAACAATATGCCATTGAACACGGCACATTTTCCTTTAGGAAGATGCTGGAAGGCCAGAAAAGTAAAATGCAGATCGTAGTGACTTTCCTTGCCGTTTTGGAGCTGATGAAGATGGGAAAAATTGTGATCAGACAGGAGTCTACCTTTGCTGATATTATGATTACCTCGGCACACTATTATAAGAAGGAAGTGTAGGGGATATTCGGAGGAACTATGGAATTACAGAAAATAGAAGCATCCATTGAAGCGATTCTTTTTACTATGGGAGAAGCGGTGGAAGTGGAAAAGATTGCCATTGCGATTGAGCATGATAAAGATACCACAAGAAAACTGATCAGAAATATGATGGATAAATATAATGCAGAGGATCGTGGAATCCGAATTATAGAGCTAGAGGATTCTTTTCAGCTTTGTTCAAAAACAGAATATTATGATGTTCTGATCAAAGTGGCGAAGCAGCCGAAGAAATATGCACTTACGGATGTTCAGTTGGAGGTTCTTTCCATTGCAGCCTATAAGCAGCCGATTACAAGAGCAGAGATTGAAAAAATCCGTGGTGTGAATTCGGATCACGCGCTTAATAAGCTGGTTGAGTATGGATTAATAGAAGAAATCGGAAGATTGAACGCACCGGGACGTCCGGCTCTTTTTGGAACTACCGAAGATTTTCTTCGCAATTTCGGGGTAAGCTCTATTGAAGAACTGCCATCTCTTTCTGCAACAGAAATTGCCGATTTCGAGGCAGAGGCCGAAGAAGAAATTCAGATTCGTCTGGGTGTGTAACATATCAGAAATTCTTTTCTCATAAACTTTAAAAACAGTTTTTGAGGAAAGCTTATGAATCAATTGAAAAAAATATCAAAACAGGTCATAGCGGGAATCCTTAGTCTGATTCTTGTGAAATGTCCTGTTTTTTTATTGTCTGTAAATGCAGCAAAAATGCCGGTAGGACTGTATTCTACAGGAGCGGTTTTAATGGATGCGGATTCAGGGAGAGTCTTATTTGCAAAGAATGGGAAAGAACCCTATGCCATGGCCAGCACAACTAAAATTATGACATGTATTCTGGCGCTTGAGCTTGGTGAACCGGAGCAGATTGTAACTTTTTCAGATTATGCTGCATCCATGCCGGATGTTCAAATGGATGCAAGGGCAGGCGAACAATATTATTTGGAGGATTTGTTGTATTCCACCATGCTGGAATCCCATAATGACAGTGCAGCAGCAGTAGCAGAAGCCATTGCAGGGGATGTGGAGAGCTTTGCAAGGCTGATGGATAAGAAAGCAGAATCAATCGGATGTAAAATGACAAATTTTGTGACACCAAATGGGCTGGATGACATTGATGAAGAGGGGGAACATCGTACAACTGCAGAAGAACTGGCAATGATCTTACGGTATTGTACAACGATTTCCTCAAAGGCTAAGGATTTTATTAAAATTACAGGAACAAAAGCTTACGAATTTCAGGAGATTAACGGGAAAAGATATGTCAGCTGCAATAACCATAACGCTTTATTAAACTCCTATGAAGGAGCATTTACAGGAAAAACGGGCTTTACAGGGAAGGCCGGATATTGTTACACAGGGGCGGCGGAAAAAGATGGAAAAAAACTGATCGTTTCCCTGTTGGGAGCCGGATGGTATCCCCATAAAAGCTATAAATGGAAGGATGCGGCAAAGCTTCTTGATTATGGCTTTGAGAATTATGAATATGAAACAATTGGTAAAGAACAATGGGGTCTGCAGGAGATACCGGTAGTGGATGGTATGGAAAACAGGGTTTCGGTAGAAACAGATGCCGGAACATTTTCTTATTTACTGGAAAAAAACGAAGTAGCACAATGCAGGGTAGAGCAGGCGGAACAATTACAGGCACCCATCGAGAAAGGAACTGTAGTAGGGACAATTACTTATGAGCTAAATGGGGAAATCATTGAAAAATTTCAAATATATACAGGAGAATCTGTGGAAGAATCAACGTTTTGGAATCAGTTAAAGAAGTGGTTAAAAGGCATACAGGAAGTGTTATTGAAATTGACAAATAGATAACATAGTGCTTGATTTTGAATTATGTTTTTGATATGATGGTAAACGGCAGAAAATGGTATTAATATTTATACAATACATAAAGATGGAGGAGTAAAAATGATGAACACAGCACAGAGCTTGGCAAGCAAAAGAATTGCTTCTTTACTTGACGAGAACAGTTTTGTTGAAATCGGTGGAATGGTAACTGCCAGAAGCACAGATTTTAACATGCAGACAAAAGAAACTCCAGCAGACGGTTGCGTAACCGGATACGGAGTAATTGATGGAAATCTTGTGTATGTTTACAGCCAGGATGCAGGCGTATTAAACGGTTCTGTAGGCGAAATGCATGCAAAGAAAATTGCAAACCTTTATGACTTGGCATTAAAGACAGGAGCACCGGTAATCGGTCTCATCGACAGTGCAGGTTTGAGACTTCAGGAAGCAACAGATGCACTGAATGCTTTCGGAGAAATTTATATGAAGCAGACAAACGCTTCAGGCGTAATTCCACAGATTACAGCAATCTTTGGTAACTGCGGCGGCGGTCTTGCAATGATTCCAACATTAACTGACTTTACTTTCATGGAAGCTGCAAAAGCAAAATTATTTGTAAACTCTCCAAACGCCATTGCAGGCAATGAAGTTTCCAAATGCGATACAGCATCTGCCAAATTCCAGATGGAAGAAGTTGGTATTGTTGACGTAGTTGCAGAAGAAGCAGAACTGATGGCACAGATCCGTGAATTGGTATGTTTACTTCCGGCAAACAACGAAGACGAAGCATTCGATGAAGAATGTGAAGATGATCTGAACAGAGTATGTGCAGATCTTGAAAATGCAGCTGGCGATCCAGCAATCGTATTATCTAACATTTCTGATAATGCAGTATTCTTCGAAACAAAGAAAGATTATGCAAAAGAAATGGTAACAGGTTTCATCAAATTAAACGGTGTAACTGTTGGTGCAGTTGCAAACAGAACTGTTTGTTATGATGAAGAAGGAAATAAAGCAGAAGAGTTTAATGCTGAATTAACAGCACGCGGATGCTTAAAAGCAGCTGAATTTGTTAACTTCTGTGATGCTTTCAATATTCCTGTACTTACATTAACAAACGTTAACGGCTTCAAAGCTACCATGTGTTCAGAAAGAAACATCGCAGCTGCAGCAGCTAAATTAACTTATGCATTTGGTAACGCAACAGTTCCAAAAGTAAACGTAATCGTTGGCAAAGCATTCGGTAACGCATACAACGTAATGAATTCTAAAGCAATGGGCTGCGATATGGTTTATGCATGGCCAAAGGCTGAAATCGGTATGATGGATGCAAAATTAGCAGCAAAAGTAATGTATGGTGATACAGATGCAGCAACTGTAAATGAAAAAGCAGCAGAATATGCAGCTCTTCAGAACAATGTGGTTTCTGCGGCTAGAAGAGGATATGTTGATACAATCATCGAAGCACAGGATACAAGAAAATATGTTATTGGTGCATTCGAAATGCTGTTCACAAAGAGAGATGACCGTCCGGTAAAAAAACACGGTACAGTTTAATTTAGAGAGGTGAACAGGATGAAAAAGAACATGAAAAAATTAGCTTCACTCCTTTTTATGGCAATGCTTGTTCTTGGTCTGACTGCATGCGGCGGTTCTAAGGAACCGGTTGAAACAGTGGTTGATTCTGCATATGCAGAACAGGTTGCTGATTTTATCGTAGCAAATATCACAGGAATGTCTGCAGAAGAAATGCAGTATTATGTAGATATGGATGCGGAAGACCTTCAGGGAGTTCTTGATCAGTCCGGTATTCCAATTGAAGCAGTCGCTTTCCAGGATATCTTTAATGGATATATTAACTACACAGAGGAACTTGGAGCATATATTTCAACAGACAGCAGCGAGTTAAGCGGTGATGAGGAAGAAGCTTCACTTACAACAGTAGTTGCATTTGATGTACATTCAGCAACCTTAAACCTCATTTTTAATGATGACGGTGTTGTAACAACAGGCTCTATCGACCCGATTTATTCATTTGGTGAAATTTTACAGAAAGCCGGATTAAATACAATCATTGGTATGGGTACAGTATTCGTAATTCTGATTTTTATCAGTTTGGTAATTGCCCTGCTTCCAAAACTTACGGGAATGATTGAAAACTTCGGTAAAAAGAAAGAGGCACCGGCAGCAGCACCAGCGGCTCCAAAAGCAGCACCGGCGGCTCCGGCTGAAGTAGAAGAACTCGCAGATGACCTTGAACTTGTAGCAGTTATCTCAGCAGCAATCGCTGCTTACACAGGAACATCTTCAGATGGATTTGTTGTACGTTCTATCAGACGTTCAGACAAAAACAAATGGAAGAAAGCATAAGAACAGGAGGAAATTAAGATGAAAAATTATACAATCACAGTAAACGGTACAGTTTATGATGTTACAGTAGAAGAAGGCGGCGCAGGAAGCGCTCCAGTTAGAGCAGCGGCTCCAAAAGCAGCTCCAAAGGCAGCTCCAGCTGCAGCACCAGCAGCTCCAGCAGCAGGCGCTGGTTCCGTAGAAGTAAAAGCTTCCGTACCAGGTAAAGTATTTAAAATTGAAGCACCAGCAGGTACAGCAGTAAAAACTGGTGATGCAATCGTTATTCTTGAAGCTATGAAAATGGAAATCCCGGTTGTAGCTCCACAGGATGGTACAGTTGCAAGCATCAACGTAGCAGTTGGCGATGCAATCGAAAACGGTGATGTTTTAGCTACAATGAACTAATTCATAAATGTAGATTGATGAATTAGAACAGGAGGTAAAACATGAGTTACATCATTGAAATTATGGGGAACCTCATTCAGCAGACAGCGTTCTTTAGCCTTACATGGGGTAACTACGTAATGATCGCAGTTGCGTGTGTGTTCCTTTATTTAGCAATCGCTAAGGAATACGAACCATTACTTTTGGTTCCGATTTCTTTCGGTATGCTTCTCGTAAATATTTATCCACCAATCATGGAAGAAGGCGGATTATTACATTACTTCTTCCTGCTTGATGAATGGGCAATTCTGCCATCCCTCATTTTCATGGGTGTAGGTGCCATGACAGACTTTGGTCCACTGATTGCAAACCCTAAGAGTTTCCTTTTAGGTGCGGCAGCTCAGTTCGGTATCTTCGCAGCTTACCTTGGTGCCATGGCACTTGGATTCAGCGATAAAGCAGCGGCAGCAATCTCTATCATCGGTGGTGCTGATGGTCCTACATCCATCTTCCTTGCTATGAAGCTTGGACAGAAGGCATATATGGGACCGATCGCGGTAGCAGCATATTCTTATATGTCACTGGTACCAATCATTCAGCCACCTATCATGAAGCTTTTGACAACAGAAAAAGAAAGAAAAATCAAAATGGAACAGCTTCGTCCTGTATCCAAGCTTGAAAAAATCTTATTCCCTGTTATCGTTACAATTATTGTATCCCTGATCCTTCCAACAACAGCTCCACTGGTTGGTATGCTGATGCTTGGTAACTTATTCAAAGAATCAGGTGTTGTTCGTCAGTTAACAGAAACAGCTTCTAACGCATTAATGTACATCGTAGTTATCTTACTCGGTACATCCGTAGGTGCAACTACAAGTGCTGAAGCTTTCTTAAATGTTGACACATTAAAAATCGTTGCATTAGGTCTTGTTGCTTTTGCATTCGGTACTGCAGCAGGTACATTGTTCGGTAAATTAATGTGTAAACTCACTGGCGGTAAAGTAAACCCACTCATTGGTTCCGCAGGTGTATCTGCTGTACCAATGGCAGCTCGTGTATCCCAGAAGGTTGGTGCAGAAGCAGATCCTACAAACTTCCTGCTCATGCATGCGATGGGACCAAACGTTGCAGGTGTTATCGGTACAGCCGTAGCAGCCGGTGCGTTCATGGCGATGTTCGGTGTGTTCTAAGAACACGTTTAATATACTAGGAGGAAATTAAAATGGCAGATGTAAAAAGACCGGTAAAAATTACCGAAACAATCTTACGTGATGCTCATCAGTCACTCATTGCAACAAGAATGCCAACCGATATGATGCTTCCAATTCTTGAAAAGATGGATAAAGTTGGTTACCATGCAGTGGAATGCTGGGGTGGAGCTACATTCGATGCTTCCCTTCGTTTCTTAAAGGAAGATCCATGGGAAAGACTTCGTAAAATCAGAGATGGACTTAAAAATACAAAAACTCAGATGTTATTCAGAGGTCAGAATATCCTCGGATACCGTCACTATGCAGATGACGTAGTTGAATACTTCGTACAGAAATCTATTGCAAACGGTATTGATATCATCCGTATTTTTGACTGTTTAAATGATATCCGTAACCTTGAAACAGCTGTAAAAGCAACTAACAAAGAAGGCGGACATGCACAGATCGCTCTTTCCTATACATTGGGCGATGCATATACACTTGATTACTGGAAAGACATGGCTAAGAGAGTAGAAGAAATGGGTGCAGATTCTCTCTGTATCAAGGATATGGCTGGTCTTTTAGTACCATACAAAGCAACTGAACTTGTTCAGGCATTAAAAGAAGGTACAAAGCTTCCAATCGAACTTCATACACACTACACATCAGGTGTTGGTGCAATGACATACTTAAAAGCTGTAGAAGCTGGCTGTGACATCATTGATACAGCAATGTCTCCATTTGCCATGGGTACATCTCAGCCTGCAACAGAAGTTATGGTTGAAACATTTAAAGGCACAGAATTTGATACAGGTCTTGACCAGAACCTTCTTGCAGAAATCGCAGATTATTTCAGACCATACCAGGAAGAATGCCTTGCAAGCGGCCTCTTAAATCCAAAGGTAATGGGCGTAAATATCAAAACATTATTATACCAGGTACCAGGCGGTATGTTATCCAACATGGTATCCCAGTTAAAAGAACAGCATGCGGAAGACAAATACTATGAAGTATTAGAAGAAATCCCACGTGTTCGTAAAGACCTTGGTGAACCGCCACTTGTTACACCATCATCTCAGATCGTAGGTACACAGGCCGTATTCAACGTTCTTATGGGCGAAAGATATAAGATGATGACAAAAGAAACTAAGGCTGTACTTCGTGGTGAATATGGCCAGACAGTAAAACCTTTCAATCCGGAAGTTCAGAAATTAGCTCTTGCAGAAGGCGAAGAACCAATCACATGCCGTCCTGCAGATTTGATTCCAAACGAACTTGACAAGCTTGAAGCTGAAATGGCACAGTGGAAAGAACAGGATGAAGACGTATTATCCTACGCTTTATTCCCACAGGTTGCTACAGAATTCTTCAAGTACAGAGAAGCTCAGAAAACAAAAGTAGATGCAAAGGTTGCAGATACAGAAAACGGAGCTTACCCGGTATAATTCAATAGAAAATCTTTAAGGGACATCTTTTGATGTCCCTTATTTCATGCTTGTGGGTATTGTGATTTTGCGTTATACTGTTCTGTAGGAATAAAAATATTTTTAGGAGTGTTCAAAATGAATCAATACGTAGAAGTTCTTGTGAAACAAAATGTGAAAAAAGAAAAAAAGAAAAGAATGATTATCACCATTGTACTGATGGCGATTTTTCTTATATTAGGAATGGGAACAGCATTTTCCCTGTTTTTTCTTCTATCTTTGGCATCTGCAATTCTCTTCTGGTTTGCAGGGGTAAAATATGAGCTGGAATATGAATATTACTACATAGACGGGGAACTGACGATTTCAAAGATTATCAATCAGGCGAGACGTAAAAATATCATGGTGCTAAACGAAGGCGAGATCAAACTGGTTGCACCAAAAGACAGTGATGAAGCATCAGAATACAGAGGCTTAAAAGCTATGGATTGTTCAGCAAAAAATTCCGGTCAGCCGCCATATGTGCTGATCTGTGAGCATAAGGGCAGCCTGAAAAAAGTGTTTCTTCAGATGAATGACGAATTATATAAAGAAATGAGACGAAAAATGCCATATAAGGTGAAGAGAAGCTAGGGGTTAAAGCATATTTCGTGTATTTGCCGGCTGCATACTCAGTAAGTAGTGAGTGTGCAGCCGGTTTTTATAAAGTGCATTACAGTTAAGTGTAAAATATAGTTGACAAAATGATACATAAGATGTAAAATATAATTGACAAAAAGAAAAACTGATTTTACAGGAGGGTACTATGAGTAAATTAATTGTATTATTGCCATTTGTTGTTGTTTTTGCTGTTGTATTTGTTTTAATCTGTGTATTAAAGAAAAAGAAAAATCCATATTCTGTTTCGGAAAACTATGATGAGCGTCAGCTGTTAATCCAGGGAAAAGCTTACAAATATGCCTTTTTTACATTGCTGACATATGTTCTGGTGATCGGTATATTAACTGTAATATTGGAAAAAGATTTTGCAATTACTTATGTATATAGTTTGATTGGACTTTGCCTGGCGTTGATCGTATATGTAACGTACAGTCTTTTTCAAGATGCTTATATTGGACGAGATGAAAGTAAAAATATTTCAGCCGGTTTTGCATTTTTAATAGGGATTTGTAATGCAGTCCCTTCATTGTTTCGATTTGATGAAATGCTGGTAAATGGCATTCTTCAGTTAGCGGTTGGACAATTGGTAATGGGTTTGACATTTATCTATGTTGGAATTATTCTTATCGTAAAGAAGCAAATGAATAAACGGGAAATATAGGTGATTTATGGCAAAAAATTTAAAAATGAAAGCAGCCAGAGCCGCACTGGATATGTCTCAGCAGGAGCTGGCAGATAAAATAGAGGTTTCCAGACAGACCATTAATGCCATCGAAAAAGGGGATTATAATCCGACCATAAAACTTTGTATTGCAATCTGTAAAACATTGGGCAAAACGCTGGATGAACTTTTCTGGGATGAAAATGAACAATAGAAGGAATGTCCCTTGGTGTTGCTCACCAAGGGACATTCTTTATCTTTTATTAGATTGCCGCCAGATATTTTGAGCCTGAGCTTCCCGAATCAGTTCGTCACGGAAATTCGGGTGAGCAATAGAAATCAGTTTTTCTGCACGCTCCCAGGTGGTGCTTCCGGTCAGATTTACGATACCGTACTCGGTAGCGAGGAAATATGCTTGACTGCGGGGACTGGTAATAATATCCCCGTTGAAATTTGGCACTACGCAGGAGTGTAAGGATCCATCTTTGGTGCGGTGAACAGAATTCATGCAAATAAATGCTTTGCCCCCACGGGACATGGCTGCTCCGGTAAGATAGTCCAGCTGTCCGCCGGTGCCGCTGATATGACGTTTTCCGGCACTCTCGGAACTGATTTGTCCGTAGAGGTCTACAGCGATGCAGTTGTTAATAGAGACCATATTGTCAATCTTACTGATGGTCTTAGGCGCATTCACGTATTCCAATGGAGCAATCATGATAGACGGGTTTTCATCTACCCAATCATACAGAGATTTTGAACCAAATACCATGCCTGTGACTCCCTTGTTTGGATGGAGGTTTTTCAGCCGATTTGTCAGCTTGCCTGCCTTATAAAGCTCATAGTAGGCATCGCCGCAAAGCTCCGTATGCATCCCTAAGTTTTTTAGATCAGATTGGGCAATACGAGCACCGATTAAATTTGGAAGATCACCAATTCCAAGCTGCAGGGTAGCTCCGTCCACAATGTAAGGAATGATCTGGTCTGCGATCATAATATCTTCTTTAGATGGAGTTCCCATAGGGAGTTCAGGAAGAGGCTCATGTTTGCCCTCCACAACATAATCTACTTCATCAATGTGAATACATTCATCAAAACCGCCGTAGATTTTTGGAAGGTGTTCATTTACCTCCAAAATGACCACATCGGCTTTGTCAAGAATTCCTTTGGCTGCGCCTGTGGCGCAGGACAGATAGAAGTATCCGTGCTTATCCATAGGAGTTACGCACATCATGGCAACATTTACCGTAAGGAAGTGACGGTAATAGGGTATCAGGTTGCGGAAAATCATTGGGATAAAGTTGCAAAGGCCCCGGTCAGATAATCGACGTTCATAGGCAGAGTAATGCCAGCTGTTGTACATAAAATGTTCGCGGGTCGGGTCACATTCTACTGCTTTTAAAGGACCAAACATCAGATTTCCGCGAATTTTCACGTCAAAAAGTTCATCCCGGCGTTTGGATAGCGCCTCGTCTAACAGCACTGGAAAGCCGACATTTGAGGTGTAGTCCACCCAGTCGCCGCTTTTGATAATCTGAACAGCCTCGTCCGGTGTTCGCAGTTTTTTTCTATAGGAATCATAAACATTTTTCATGTGGTATCCCCCCGTTTTTTGAAAAAGAATATATTGCCTTCTAAAATTAATGTAACATGTTAAGGAAATGTTGTAAATGCAGGTAATGGTATTTAAAAAAACAGATGGATAAAGTATAATGAAATATATTAAATTAGATGAATGGATTTACGGAGGACACAGTTCGATGAGATTAAAGAACATTTTGATTGTTGTAAAAGATATAGAGAAATCAAAGAAGTTTTATCACGATCTATTTGGTCTGAATACGATACTGGACAATGACGGTAATATGATCCTGACAGAGGGGCTTGTGCTCCAGGATGCGCAGATTTGGAAAAAGTTTCTGGGAAAAGATATTATTCCGGAAAACAATTCCTGTGAACTCTACTTTGAAGAAACAGATATCGAAGGCTTTATTGAAAAATTGGAAAAAATGTATCCTTCCATCCAATATGTCAATAAACTTATGGTACATAGCTGGGGACAAAAAGTAGTTCGTTTTTATGATCTGGATGGTAATTTGATTGAAGTGGGAACACCGATGGTTGAACGATAGAAGCATAAAATAATCTGTGGAATGAGGAGAACAAATGAGGAACCATGTTTGGATTAGGTACTATTATTAATACAGCGGCAATTATCTTAGGAGGCTTGTCGGGACATTTCTTTGGAAAAGCGTTAAAGGAACGTCATCAGTCATCGTTGACATCGGCTTGTGGCATCAGCGTCTTATTTATTGGAATTGCCGGAGCAATGCAGGGAATGCTGACTATCCAGGATGGTATTTTTGGTGACTGGTCGCTGCTTGCTACAAAAGCAGTTTTGGATTTTATCATTATCATGGTCATGACCTGTTCTCTTGGAAAGGGCTGTGCATTTTCTGCAATCCCGGTGTTGATCTTCGAGGGCGTTATTACAGTGTTTGCCTCTTTTTTAAAACCTGTGATGACAGATCTTGCTATGGATTACCTCTCATTGATTGGTTCTATTTTGATTTTCTGTGTAGGATTAAATCTTGTGTGGGGCAAAAAAATCCGGGTGGCAAATATGCTGCCGGCGGTTGTGCTGGCTGTGGCAGCTGCATTTGTGATTTAGTATTTAGAAATATAGGGGAGTAAAGGAGTTTGCATAATATGAGAAGATTCAAATGGTGTAATTTAATCGAAACTACTTCAACATCACTGCATATCATGGCAATGATTTTTATGCTTTGTGACCATCTTTGGGGGACGATTGTTCCGGGAAATGACTGGCTGACCTGTATTGGTCGTCTTGCTTTTCCGATATTTGCGTTTATGATTGTAGAAGGATGCTTTCATACAAAAAATATAAGAAAATATATATACAGACT
>ERZ1032130.58-NODE-58-length-34152-cov-4.709271_pt1 | contig 34152 bp, 37 predicted proteins | sample MGYA00517879_ERZ1032130 | MGnify/ENA primary metagenome ERZ1032130 (study PRJEB33719, sample SAMN04262597) | wastewater metagenome | biome: rural village; feature: animal feces; material: feces | host: Bos taurus | place: El Salvador | collected 2012-01-31 ...
GAGGAAAAAAGAAGATGGACAAATTTTATCCACGAAGTTTCAATATGGGTATCAGGGCTGATGTCTATCGGGCGTTAGGTGGCTTCTCAAGGATGCGTTTCGGCGAGGATATTGATTTCAGCATCCGTATTTTCAAGGGGGGGTATCGGTGTCGGCTGTTTCCGGAGGCTTGGGTTTGGCATAAGCGTCGGACAGATTTAAAGAAATTCTTTAAGCAAGTGCATAATTCGGGAATTGCCCGTATTAATCTTTATAAGAAATATCCCGAGTCGTTGAAGTTGGTACATGTGCTTCCGGCTGCGTTTACTGTCGGTGTAGTGCTGGTTCTATTGGCTTCGTTGGCCTGCCCCTGGAGCTTGTTATTGTTGGTTGCCTTTGCGTTAATCATCTTTCTGGATGCTACGGTTCAGAATAAGAGTCTGAAAATCGGGATAATTTCGGTCGCGGCAGCGTTTATTCAATTGACAGGTTACGGTACAGGCTTTCTACGTGCCTGGTGGAAACGCTGTGTACTGGGAAAAGATGAATTTTCCGCTTTTGAAAAGAATTTTTATAAATAGGTCGGAGTTCGGTCAGTAGGCAAATCGGATTCCTGCTTGCTGTACGTGAACATGGCAAAGAAACTGGCAATCAACCAATGGGCGGAAGAAGATCGTCCGCGTGAGAAAATGCTGCTTCATGGAGCATCTGTGTTGAGTAATGCTGAACTCCTGGCTATTCTGATAGGGTCTGGAAGTGCGGAAGCTTCGGCTGTTGAACTGATGCGGAAGGTATTGGAGGATTGTGGCAATCGCTTGGGAGAACTTGGCAAACGGACTGTTGGAGAGTTATGCCAATACAAAGGTATTGGTCCTGCCAAGGCAATTACCATTCTGGCTGCTTCCGAGTTGGGAAGAAGGCGTAAGAACGAAGAACCATCCGAGCGGAAGCGGATACGTTGTTCGAAAGATATTTATGCTTTTTTTCATCCGTTGATGTGTGATCTTGCAGTTGAGGAATGCTGGATTCTGTTGCTTAATCAGGCTTCGAAAGTTATTGAATCTGTGAAAATCAGTCAGGGAGGATGGGCTTCTACTCAAGTGGATATCCGTTGTATTTTGCGGGAGGCTCTGTTGAAACGTGCTACTTCGTTGGTGCTTACACATAATCATCCCTCTGGTAATGTGCAGCCAAGTGTAGATGATGACAGGCTTACTCAAACGCTGTTTCAGTCTGCCAAGGTGATGAATATCCGTTTGCTGGACCATGTAGTCGTTTCTGATGGTAAGTATTACAGTTATGCCGATGAGGGAAGACTCTGAACCCTTCTTTTGTTATCTGCCTTTTTTTATTACATTTGCAGAGTAATTAAAAAATAGTTCGATTTATGGACAACGATGTGAAACTGAAAATAGAAGAAGGCATCATTGATATGCTTAAAACAGTATATGACCCGGAGATTCCAGTGAATGTATATGATTTGGGATTGATCTATAAGATTGATCTGGCAGATGATGGTGAACTGGTAATTGATATGACTTTGACTGCTCCCAATTGCCCTGCCGCTGATTTTATTATGGAAGATGTCCGTCAGAAAGTGGAATCAGTAGAGGGAGTTACTTCGGCACAAGTAAATCTGGTGTTTGAACCGGAATGGGATAAAGATATGATGACTGAGGAAGCCAAACTGGAGTTAGGCTTTTTATAATAGTAAGGCTTATGGAAGGAACGATGAAGAATGTCTATTTCCTGTCGGATGCTCATTTGGGCTCCCGGGCCATTCCGCACAGACGTACACAGGAACGTAGGTTGGTGAATTTCCTGGATAGTATCAAGTATCATGCTTCGGCAGTGTATCTGTTGGGAGATATGTTTGATTTCTGGTATGAGTTCAAGTTGGTGGTTCCCAAAGGATATACCCGTTTCTTGGGCAAACTTTCGGAGTTGACTGACTTGGGGGTGGAAGTACATTTTTTTATCGGAAACCATGATATCTGGTGTGGCGATTATTTGGAGAAGGAGTGTGGAGTCATTATTCATCGGGAACCGCTTACTTGCGAAATTTATGGAAAAGAATTTTTCCTGGCTCATGGTGACGGATTAGGTGATGATGATCGTAAATTCAAGTTTCTTAGGGCTATGTTTCATAGTCGGACTCTACAGTGTCTGTTTTCTGCTCTTCATCCGCGGTGGAGTGTAGAATTGGGCTTGGAATGGGCTAAACACAGTAGGTTGAAACGGAAAGACGGGCGTGAACCGGAGTATATGGGTGAAGACAAGGAACCTTTGGTTTGTTTCACAAAAGAATATTTGAAGAAGCATCCTAGCATCAACTATTTTATTTTTGGCCATCGACACATTATGCTTGATTTAATGTTGAGCCGTTCTGCCCGTATGATGATATTGGGCGATTGGATTACGGAATTTTCTTATGCTGTATTTGATGGTGAAAATTTGTTTATGGAACAGTACATCGAGGGAGAAACTTCCGTGGAATAAAAGGTGTTCAGGCCGGTTGAAAGAATAAAAGAGATGCTGCTTTCCTTTTGAAGAGAGCGGCATCTCTTTTTTATATCTGAATGCAGATAGATTTTATTGACGGTTTTTTAGAATGTCAGCAGTATCCATTGCAATCATCAGTTCTTCATCAGTCGGGATAACCAAGACTTTGACTTTAGAGTCGTCTGTAGAAACGATGGCTTCTTTTCCACGTACCTTATTCTTTTCCATGTCTATTTCTACACCCAGATAGCCTAAGGTCTTGCATACGCCGGAGCGAGCGGTTGTCTGATTTTCCCCTACACCACCGGTAAATACGATGAGGTCTACCCCGTTCATGGCAGCTGCATAGGCACCGATGTATTTGGTGATGCGGTAGAAGTACATGTTTTCACACAAGATGGCACGTTCTTCTCTGCGGGCTACAGCATCTTCCAGCTCGCGCATATCGCTTGATTTTTCAAAGATACCCAGCACACCACTCTTCTTATTGAGCAGGGTAGAAAGTTCGTCTGCATTCAGACCTTCTTTTTTCATGATGTAAGTCAGTGCACCTGCATCAATGTCACCTGAGCGGGTACCCATCATCAGACCTTCCAATGGAGTCAGTCCCATAGATGTATCAATACATTTTCCGTCCTTGATGGCAGCTACAGAAGCACCATTACCGATGTGGCAGGTAATGATACGTGTACCTTCCTGCGGGATATTCAGGTATTCACACACACGTTTGGAAACATAACGGTGAGAAGTTCCGTGGAAGCCGTAACGGCGGATGCCATATTTCTCGTAATAACTGTATGGAAGTGCATACAAGTAGGCATAGTCAGGCATGGTCTGATGGAAAGCTGTATCGAATACAGCAATCTGTGGCAATTCGGGCAACAGCTTTTGTACGGCATAGATACCTTTCAGATTAGCCGGGTTGTGTAACGGACCAAGGTCGCAACATTCTTCGATAGCGTTGATTACGTCTTGGTCAATCAGTACAGAAGCGCTGAATTTGCTGCCTCCGTGTAATACACGGTGTCCTACCGCATTGATTTCATGCAAACTCTTTACGATACCATATTCCGGACTGGTAAGGATTTCGAAGATAAACTGTACACCGGCATCGTGCTCCTGGATGTCACGTTCGATGATTTTCTTTTCGCCGTTTGGCAAAGTAAGTTTCAGAAATGAGCCGGGCAGACCGATTTTTTCGATACCTCCTTGAGCCAGGACTTGTTTTGTAGTCATCTCGAATACTTTGTACTTGATGGATGAACTACCGCAGTTGAGTACTAATATTTTCATATGGGTTGATGTGTGTTTTTATAATAAAAATGGAAAGGCACAAAGGATATTCACCCGTCTTTTTTCAGTTGTTTATCCTTTGTGTCTTTTTTATCGTTGAGAAATAATCATCTGAATGGATTATTCTTGTGCTTTAGCGGCGATAGCCTGATTAGCTGTAATGGCAATCATCTTGTATACATCATCGATGCAGCAACCGCGTGAAAGGTCGTTTACCGGACGGGCGATACCTTGCAGAATTGGACCGATGGCGGTTGCATGGCCCAGACGTTCTACCAGTTTGTAGGAGATATTACCTACTTCCAGGCAAGGTACTACCAATACGTTGGCTTTACCTGCGATCTCTGAACCTGGAGCTTTGCTGGAACCGATTCTTGGAACCAAAGCGGCATCGGCCTGCATTTCACCGTCTATCTTCAGATCCGGATCCATTTCCTTAGCGATACGCAAAGCTTCTACTACTTTGTCTACTACTTCATGTTTGGCTGAACCTTTGGTAGAGAAACTCAACATGGCTACACGTGGGTCGATTCCGGCTACAGCCTGAGCTGTGCGGGCTGTACATACGGCAATCTGTGCTAACTGTGAAGCGTCGGGTACCGGAGTTACAGCTACGTCACCCATAACAATAACACCGTTTTCGCCACATTCAGGAGCGTGTGTCAGCATCAGCATGGCACCTGATACGCAGGTGATACCTGGAGAAGTCTTGATAATCTGCAGAGCAGGACGTAATACATTACCTGTTGTATTACGTGCGCCGGCCAACTGTCCGTCAGCATCGCCGGCCTTGATAATCAGACAGCCCAGATATAACGGGTCGAGAACCAGTTTGCGGGCTTCTTCGATTGTCATGCCTTTTTTCTTACGGAGTTCACACAATAACTGTGCATATTCTTCTTTCTTCGGATGATTTTCCGGGTCAATGATAGTAGCTTTGTGGATATTACCTAAGCCCCATTCCTTGGCCAGGTTCATGATTTCATCGGGATTACCCAAGAGAATCAGGTCTGCAACACCGTCTGTCAATATCTGATTGGCAGCTTTCAAGGTACGTTCTTCTGTTCCTTCCGGAAGAACGATGCGCTGTTTGTTCGCTTTAGCGCGTTCGACGATTTGACTAATTAAATCCATGTTGGTTTATCTTGTTGTTAAAAATTGTCGATAAAAATGTAGAAATATGTAGAAGGTATCTGATACCTTTTTATTACATGCTACAAATGTACTTATTTTTGCAATATGAAGTTTACAAAAGCGGATTTTTTTGCTTTAAAAGATGCAAAAAATAACCGTTAGAGTCTGAGTGAAATAAATTGACAGGATTTTCATCCGGAGTTATTTCTGAAAGTGTAACTTTGCATCCGTTTTCAATATTAATTTTTTAAGGTATGATTCGTCAATGTTCCATCCTTTTCGGATGTTTGGCTTTGGGTGAGCTGATTGTGTATTTGACGGGCATTCATTTGCCTTCCAGCATCATTGGGATGCTGTTGCTTACCCTTTTCTTAAAATTGGGTTGGATTAAGCTGGAGTGGGTACAAGGCTTGTCCGATTTCCTGGTTGCTAATCTAGGTTTCTTTTTTGTTCCTTCGGGAGTGGCGCTGATGCTTTATTTTGACATCATCACCGCCGAGTTTTGGCCGATAGTTATTGCCACACTGGTAAGTACCGTACTGGTGTTGGTCGTTACAGGTTGGGTACATCAATTGGTTCGTAAGTATGGATTTTTTAGAAAATAAGTTTTTTTTGCTGGCCATTACGTTTGGCTTCTTTTTTCTGTCGAAAGTGTTACAGAAGAAAACCGGATGGGTGCTCTTGAATCCTATTTTGGTGGCGATTGCTCTGTTGATTTGTTTCCTGAAATTCACAGGCGTGTCTTATGAAAAATATTCTGAAGCCGGTTCTTTGGTCGAATTTTGGTTGAAGCCGGCTGTAGTAGCTTTGGGAGTTCCTTTATATCTGCAGTTACGGATGATTAAAAAGCAATTGATGCCTATTATTGTTTCTCAGTTGGCAGGGTGTATTGTCGGACTTGTAGCTGTTACAGTTATTGCTAAATTGATGGGGGCTTCTCCGCAAGTTATCATGTCGTTGGCACCGAAGTCTGTGACTACGCCGATAGCTATGGAAGTATCAAATGCGGTGGGAGGAATTCCTTCACTGACGGCTGCCGTAGTGATTGTAGTTGGTCTGTTCGGGGCTATCTGTGGTTTTAAAGTGCTGCAGGTAGGTCATGTAGGGAGTCCCATTGCACAGGGATTGTCGATGGGGACTGCTTCGCATGCGGTAGGTACCAGTCGGGCTATGGAAGTAAGCGGGAAATATGGAGCTTATGCCAGCTTGGGGCTTACCCTGAACGGTATTCTGACAGCTCTGCTAGCTCCGACTATTTTACATCTGTTGGGCTTATATTGATACGAAAAACAGTGATAAATCTGATAGCTGGTAGTTAGTTGTAGTTTAACAGATATGGGCTTGTCCTGGTCTGTTGACTCCAATGGACTGTGTATAGAAGATGTGAGTTATCAACAGGTCGTTAATATCCTGTTGATAACTCTGTATGTATATTGTAAATCAGATGAATATATCTGTCTAAAACCCTACTCATGACTATTCCTGATATTGCTATGAACGGGGTTATAAACATGAAATATTCTGTAAATGTCTCTTAGAAACGAAAATGTAATGGTCCGCTATCGGTTAGAGAGGTATTTGTTAGTAGTGAAGCCGGAGATGTTTATACCTGAGTATTTTGTGTAAATAATCAGAAAGATGAATTGATAATGAAGAAGTTGACCAGTGAATATATTTTTACGAATCTGTTGTTGAATTAATTTTGTGAATCGCTGTCGTTGGTCAGCATACGTTCCAGTTCTTCGGCGGTCAGTTTCAAGTAAAACTCTCCTTTGTAGGCAATGGAGATACCTCCTGTCTCTTCGGAAACAATGATGGTCATGGCATCGGTCTCCTGTGAAATTCCCAAGGCAGCCCGATGGCGAAGTCCCAGTTCCTTAGGAATATTCAAGTTGTGCGATACGGGAAGAATACATCCTGCAGCTTTGATACGTTTGTTGCTGATGACCATTGCTCCGTCGTGTAGCGGACTGTTCTTGAAAAAGATATTTTCGATGAGGCGCTGGTTGATGTTTGCGTCAATGATATCTCCTGTGCGGACCACTTCGTCCAGTGGTAATCCTCGTTCGATGACAATCAAGGCTCCTACTTTCCCCTTGCTCATATTCAGGCAAGCCATGACGATCGGCATAATGTCTTCCTTGTCGTTTGTATCCTTCTTGTTGCCTTTCAGAAAGCGGAAGAGGCTGCTGCTCCGGTGGCGTGACCCCAGCGTCAGTAAAAAATGGCGAATTTCATCTTGGAACAGTACAATCAAGGCGATGACTCCCACACTTACCAGTTTGTCGAAAATGGAACCTAACAGACGCATTTGCAGCACCTGCGAGACGATGACCCAGATAACGATGAATACCAGAATACCGATAAAAATGTTGATGGAACCTGATGATTTCATCAGCTTGTACGTCTTGTAGAGTAGGAACGCTACCAGCAGAATGTCGAGTATGTCTTTCAGACTGAGAATGTTGATATCAAAAGTCATGGTCTATAGTTTGTAAACAGGTTAGTCTTCCGTGGGTTTCAGCCCTTTCATGGCAGCATAAATCTTTACGGCTTCTGTGGCTGCTTTCACATCGTGGACACGCAGAATATCTGCTCCTCTATCCAATGCCAAAGTGTTGATGACGGTAGTGCCGTTCAGTGCATCTTCCGGGCCTCCACCCAATAATTTGTATATCATTGATTTCCGTGAAACTCCTACCAGTAGGGGCTGCTCAAAAATCCGGAACTCACCCAGTTTGTCCAACAATTCATAATTATGCTCCAAAGTTTTTCCAAATCCGAATCCAGGGTCGATAATCATGTCTTTAGCTCCCAAATCACGGAGTTGCTGTATCTTTCGGGAAAAGTACCAAAGGACTTCTTTCAGTAGATTGTCGTAATGAGGTGCTTGCTGCATGGTCTGTGGAGTACCTTGCATGTGCATAAGGATATAAGGCACTCCCAGTCTGGCGACAGTCTGAAACATAGCTGCATCCATTTCGCCGGCAGAAATGTCGTTGATGATGGCGACTCCATATTCTTCTACGCACATGCGTGCTACATCTGCACGAAACGTATCAACCGAAATGACCGCATCTGGTTTTTCTCGCAAAATAATCCGTAAACCTTTCCGTAGCCGTTCCATCTCTTCTTGAGCGGAAATATGTTCTGCATTCGGACGTGAAGAGTAAGCACCTACATCGATGATGCTTCCTCCTTCTTCACAGATCTGAAGGGTGCGGGTTATTATTTCCGTTTCGCTTTGTTTCCGGCTGTCAGCATAGAAAGAATCAGGAGTGAGATTCAGAATCCCCATGACTTGCGGATACGACAAGTCCATCAGCCGTCCGTTTACATTGATGTATTTGGTAAATGTCTTTTTCATGATACGGTCTTCTTGGCGCTGCAAATGTACATACAATAATTTGTTTTTTACGCTTTCGTGAATGATTTTTCAGTTATCTTTGCTTGCTCCTTAAGGTGTGTCTGTCCTTTGAAGTGAAGACAGATATCCGTTATCGGAGTGGAAATGAATAAAAAGAACTAATCAGTTAAGAACAGACAATGGAAATCTCAACTTTGTATGCATGTTTTCTGGAATGTCAAGGAGTTACGACAGACACCCGTAATTGTCCGGCCGGCTCCCTGTTTATTGCCTTGAAGGGGGCTTCGTTTGATGGAAACCGGTTTGCGGCTCAGGCGCTGGCGCAGGGGTGTCGGTATGCGGTAGTAGATAATCCGGATTATGCCGGTACGGACAGCCGTATTCTTTTGGTGGACAATTGCCTGAAGACTTTGCAACAGTTGGCCAATTATCATCGCCGGAAATTGGGTACCCGTATCATTGGTATAACGGGCACTAACGGAAAGACTACAACCAAAGAGTTGGTATCTGCCGTTCTGAAACAGAAATATAATCTGCTGTATACACAAGGAAATCTGAATAACCATATCGGTGTACCTCTTACTTTGTTGCGCCTGACATCGGAACATGAACTGGCTGTGGTAGAGATGGGGGCCAATCATCCGGGAGAAATCAAGGCACTGGTACACATAGCCGAACCGGATTATGGTATTATTACTAATGTAGGGAAAGCGCACCTGGAAGGTTTCGGCTCATTCGAGGGAGTAATCCGTACCAAAGGAGAATTGTACGATTATTTACGCGATAAAGACGATTCTGTCGTTTTCCTGCATCATGAGAATCCGTACCTGAATGGTATTGCTCAAGGATTGGCGTGCATACGCTATGGCCAGACTCCAGGGTTGTTTGTGAGCGGACAGTTGACAGGTTGTTCTCCATTCCTGGCATTTGACTGGACGGCTGCCGGTGAGACTCATTCTGTACAGACTCACCTTATCGGTTCGTATAATTTGGATAATGCGCTGGCAGCAGCTGCTATCGGAACTTATTTCGGAGTTAGTGCGACACAGGTTTGTCAGGCTTTGGCAGATTATGTACCTCAGAATAACCGCTCTCAGTTGGTAGATACTGGTCGGAACAGGCTGATTGTAGATGCCTACAATGCCAACCCCACCAGCATGATGGCTGCATTGAAGAATTTCTGCCAATTGGAGGCTGCTCATAAAATGGTAATTTTGGGTGATATGAAGGAGTTGGGAACGGGAAGCCTGGAAGAACACCGGAAAATAATAGACTTTGTGGATGGATGTGGATTCGAACGTGTTTTACTGGTAGGAAGTGAGTTCGCGGCTGCGACTTCTCATTATGAGCATTTTGCCGATGTGGATGCTGTGATTGCTGACTTGGAATCCCATCGTCCGGAAAAGTATTTTATTTTGGTAAAAGGTTCTAACAGTATGAAATTGAGCCGACTCCCGGAATATCTTTAAATTTCCTAGATTCCTTTAGAAGGAATATCCTGGTTATCAGTATACTATAATTGTTCGGAAAATGTCTTCACGTTTTAGTCAAAACGTGAGTTCGTTTTGTATGATACGTTCTCATGTTCGAGACGAAATGTGAAGATGTTTTCTGTTTCCTGTCCGCCCGTTTGTTGGTACGATAAAAAAATATTACAATCTGATTGTTTGGTCAGAGTGGAAACATTTTTCATACTATAGAGGATACAGTCTCGAAGCGTACGGAATATTCTGGCTGATTTATTATCTTTGTCTCAGATTTTGTTCACATCCGTCTTTTCATTCTTGATTGTTCATGGCTTTCTGACAGACATTTCAGTCAATGTGCCGGAAGGGGAGGTGAAAACGGCTGAGAATGAATGTTATGAATTATATATGAATCTATTTTTACTATGGAAAAAACACTGGAGAAACACGGACGCGTAGATGTGGTAGACGTATTGCGTGGGCTGGCAGTTATGGGGATTATTCTTCTGCATTCTATCGAACATTTCAATTTTTATTCGTATCCTGATACGGCAGGACGTAGCGTCTGGCTTGCTTTTTCAGACAAGGCTATTTGGGATGGGCTTTTTTTCTTGCTGGGAGGTAAGGCATACGCTGTTTTTGCCTTATTATTCGGATTCAGCTTTTTTATCCAATATGATAACCAGCGTTTGCGTGGACGTGATTTCCGGCTTCGTTTTTGTTGGCGGCTTGTCCTGTTGTTCCTGATTGGAAATCTGAACGCTTCTTTTTTTACGGGAGAGGTGTTGGTGTTATATTCGTTGGTAGGTTTTATTTTGCCGTTGACTTGCCGGTTGAAGGATAAGGTGGTTTTCTGGCTGGCTTGTCTGTTGTTGATTCAGCCTTTGCCTCTTTATTATACCATTCGGGCCTGTGTCGATTCTTCGTTTGTGGTTCCGACTTTGCCTACGGGAAGTTTCTGGAGCGCTACTTCCGAAGCTCAGGCGCATGGAACATTCTTACAGACTCTTAAAGTGAATCTGTGGGAGGGACAGTTGTTCAGTCTGGCATGGGCCTGGGATAATGGTCGGGTATTCCAGACCGCTGCTCTTTTCCTGTTTGGCTATCTGGCCGGTCGGAAAGGTTTGTTCCTGAAAGAGAATCTGAAGATATGGAATAAGGTGTTGTGCGGCTCCCTTGTAGCTTTCTTCCCGTTATATGGCTTGGGGAACATGCTTCCGGCTTTTGTGGATAATCCTTCTTTGCGTACTCCTTTACTGCTGATTATTACTTCACTCTCCAAATTCTCTTTCATGTTGTTGCTGGTTTCGGCTGTTATTTCGGCTTTTTACCGGACCAATCTGCATCGTCTGTTATTACAGATTATTCCTTATGGCAAGATGAGTCTGACGAATTATATCACACAAAGCATCATCGGTTCGATGTTGTTCTATAACTGGGGATTTGGGTTACACTGTTATTTGGGGATAACTGCCAGTTTTCTGGTGGGTATCTTTCTCTTCTTTTTGCAGTATTTTTTCTGTCGCTGGTGGTTGGAACGTCATACACATGGCCCGATGGAGTATCTGTGGAAGCGGGCTACCTGGCTGAAATGAAGTTAAAATTCAGAGGAAGCTGAACGTGCATCGGCGCCCCACATCATCTTGTCGCGGAGCGTATTGAAGAAAGAATGATGGCATCGTTTTACGATGCGGATGAAATATTCCCCCCGGCGGATGGTGAGGCGGGTGCCTTCTCTACAGGTTTCGCTGCGTCCGTCTACAGCTATCAGAAAATTGTGGCTCCGGCTTTCTACATCGAGTGTGATTTCCCAGTCGTCACGGATAACAATAGGACGTACATTCAGTGAATGTGGAGCAACGGCGGTCAGGCTGATGGTGCCACTTTGAGGAACCAGAATAGGGCCGCCTACACTCAGCGAATAGGCTGTAGACCCTGTCGGGGTACTGATGACCAGTCCGTCTGCCTGATAGATATTCAGCAGTTCGCCGTTGATATAGGCATGGATGGTAATCATGGATGAACTGTCTCTCTTCAGAATTGCTATTTCATTCAGACCGTAGGGGTAGCCTTTCAGAACCTGTCCGTTACACGTTAGTTTCAGTACCCGGCGTGATTCTGCCTGATATTCTCCCCGGTAAATTTCTTCGAAAGTCTCTTCCATCTGGTCGGGCGAGATGTCTGCCAGAAAACCCAGACGTCCTGTATTGATTCCCAGAATCGGGATTTCCTTGTTACCTACCCGACTGGCCGCTTTCAGGAACGTACCGTCGCCACCGATGCTCAAGACCATGTCTGCCGAAAAATTGTTTCCTTCGAATACTTCCAGTCCGCCTAAATCTGTCCGTGTATGATGTCTTAGAAAATCGTGAAATTCACTGCTGATACTGATTTGTGCTTCCTTGCGGCGAAGAATATCCAGCAGATGAGCAATGTGGGCAGATTTATGAGCCTGGAAGGCATTCCCGAAAAGTGCGAAACGTAAAGTCTTTTGCATGTCTGATAGCTTTTTTTATCGATAAATTCTGTCAATAACGTAACAAGTTTCTCACAAAACCTGCTAACTTTGCACGTTGTTGACGCAAAGATATAAATTTTAATGCAATATGACTAAATTAAGTGTGAATATAAACAAGGTAGCTACCTTGCGCAATGCCCGGGGAGGGAATAATCCTGATGTGGAAAAAGTGGCATTGGACTGCGAGGCTTATGGAGCTGAAGGGATTACGGTACATCCTCGCCCGGATGAACGTCACATCCGTTATGCCGATGTCTACGCACTCCGTCCCTTGCTGAAAACAGAATTCAACATTGAGGGATATCCATCGAAGGAATTTATCGATTTGGTGCTGAAAGTGAAACCTCATCAGGTGACACTTGTTCCAGATGCTCCCGACCAGATTACTTCGAACGCCGGATGGAATACGAAGGATAATCTAAGTTTCCTGACCGAACTGATGGATACGTTCGGCAATGCCGGCATCCGTACTTCTATTTTTGTAGGTACAGATGTAGAAATGATTGAGTATGCGGCGAAGGCCGGTGCAGACCGGGTAGAGTTGTATACAGAACCGTATGCTTCAGCTTATCCGAAAAATCCGGAAGCTGCCATCGCTCCTTTTATTGAAGCCGCACAGGCTACGCGCAAGCTCGGAATGGGACTGAATGCCGGTCATGACCTGAGTCTGGAGAATCTGAAATATTTCCACGAGAATATTCCATGGGTAGACGAAGTGTCTATTGGCCATGCCCTGATTTGTGATGCCTTGTATCTGGGATTGAAGAAAACCATTGAAGAATATAAAAACTGCCTCTGCTGATGATGACAACAATGTTAGTGGCTGCTGCTCAAGGCGTAGCCGATACTGTATCGGGTATGAACCCGGTACTGACCGAAATTTCGGGTGAACCTCAGATGAATCTTTGGGATATGGCCTGTAAGGGTGGATGGATTATGATTGTGCTGGCCTTGATGTCGGTGATAGCCTGTTATATCTTTTTTGAACGGGCGATTACAATCCGTAAGGCTGGGAAAGATGATCCGTTGTTCATGGAGCGTATCCGCGATTATATCAATACCGGTGAAGTGAAGTCGGCTATCAACTATTGCCGGATGACCAATACACCGGCTGCCCGGATGATTGAAAAAGGTATTTCACGTATGGACCGTCCTGTGGCTGATGTTCAAGCTGCTATAGAGAATACCGGAAACATTGAGGTGGCTAAACTGGAGAACGGACTTTCCATTATTGCGACTGTATCCAGCGGTGCTCCGATGTTGGGCTTTCTGGGAACTGTGACGGGGATGGTTCGTGCCTTCTGGAATATGGCCAATGCGGGAAACAATATCGATATCACATTGTTATCGAGTGGTATTTACGAAGCTATGATTACTACCGTAGGTGGGCTGGTGGTAGGTATTGCTGCAATGTTTGCCTATAACCATCTGGTATATCGTGTGGATAAAGTTGTCAGCCAGATGGAAGCCCGTACCATGGCTTTCATGGACCTGCTGAACGAATCGAAAGATAAATAAGAGAGCGTATGGCATTGAAGAGAAGACAGAAAATATCGCCCAGTTTCAGTATGTCGTCTATGACCGACCTCATATTTCTGCTGCTGATATTTTTTATGATAACCTCTACCATGGTTTCACCGAATGCCATCAAGGTATTGTTGCCGCAAGGTTCGGAACAAACTTCGGCCAAACCGATGGCACGTGTGATTATTGACAAGGATTTGAACTACTACGGGGCGTTCGGCAATGAAGACGAAATGCCGTTGACCATGGATGAACTGACACCTTTTCTGCAGGAATGCGCGCAGAAGGAACCGGAAATGTATGTGGCACTGTATGCGGATGAGTCGATTCCTTATCGGGAAATTGTCCGGGTGCTGAACATCGCCAATGAGAATCATTTCAAGATGGTGCTGGCTACCCGCCGTCCCGACAAGAACTGATGGTAAGACATGAAGAAGAGTAAGATAACAGGAATTGTAGGAACGGTAGCAGTACACCTTATTATACTTCTGCTGCTTTTCTGGCTGACCCTTTCGCGTCCTGCTGTACAGGAAGAGGGTGGGGTGCCTGTTATGCTGGGAAATACGGAGATGGCTGCGGGTGACGCCGACCCTTATACGTTGACGGAGGTGGATGTACTTCCTCAACCGGAATCGGCGGTACCTTCCGAACCGGAAATGACCGAACCCGCGCCGGAACAACCGATGATAACACAGGATGATGAACCTTCTATCCAAGTGAAGAAAGAACAGCCGAAGAAACAGGAAAAGTCTAAAAAGGAACAGCCGAAGAAGGAGACGGTAACACAAAAGCCTCAGAAACCGGTGGCAAAACCGGCCGAAAAAACGGAAGCCGAGAAACGGGCCGAAGCTGAACGGGCTGCTGCAGAGGCTGCTGCCAGCAAAATAGCCGGAGCTTTCGGGAAAGGTTCCAAGATGGGTAGTAAGGGAAATGCTGCTTCGGGTAGCGGTTTTCAAGGGAGTCCGACCGGGAACAGTGATACTGGAAAGACTTCAGGAACCGGGGGATATGGTACATTCGATTTGAACGGCCGTTCATTGGGACCGGGGGGATTGCCCGTACCGGTATACAATGTACAGGATGAGGGGCGTGTGGTGGTTACTATTGTGGTGGATCCTTCCGGACGGGTAATCAGCACGAGCATTAACAAACGTACCAATACCGTGAATCCGGCATTGCGCCGTGCGGCAGAAGAAGCTGCACGCCGGGCCAGATTCAACGAAGTGGATGGTGTAAACAATCAGAGTGGAACGATTACGTATTATTTTAAACTGAAATAGCTTATGAAATCAATTTGTATCTTTTTGGCCGAAGGTTTCGAAGAAATGGAAGCCATGTTCCCGCTGGATATTTTGCGTCGGGGAGGTCTGAATGTCAAGACTGTATCTGTAACTGGGAACAAAACGGTAACGAGTTCACATCAGGTACCTATTGTGGCTGACATGCTGTTCGAGGACTTGAACGAAGCGGAGGTGGAAATGATTGTATTGCCGGGTGGACTGCCTGGAGCAACCAATCTGGATGCACATGCCGGCTTGGACAAACTGATTATGAGCTTTGCCGCAGCAGGTAAACCGTTGGCTGCTATCTGTGCCGCTCCGATGGTATATGGTAAGCGTGGTCTGTTGAAAGGCAAGAAGGCTACTTGTTATCCGGGTTTCGATACGTATTTGGAAGGAGCTGAATATACCGGTAACCTGGTAGAAGTTGTTGATAATTTCATTTTGGGCAAAGGTCCGGGAGCAGCCTGGATGTTCGGATTTGCCATTCTGGAGAAGTTTGCTGGCGCTGAAAAGGTGGCTGAAGTGAAAAAAGGAATGCTGATTGCCTGATGAAGAATTACGTCATCATTGTGGCTGGCGGTAAAGGGCTGCGTATGGGCGGAGAGATTCCGAAGCAGTTTCTGCCGGTGAAAGGAAAGCCGGTACTGATGCGTACATTGGAGACTTTTCATGCCTATGATCCGCACCTCGAATTGATTCTGGTATTACCTGTTGACCAACAGGCATATTGGGAGAAACTCTGTACAACGTACGGTTTTACTTTACCTCATCGCGTCGCAGATGGTGGGGAGACCCGTTTTCACTCCGTCAAGAATGGATTGGCATTGGTGGATGAAGAAGGACTGGTGGGGGTGCATGACGGTGTCCGTCCTTTTGTTTCACTGGAAGTCATCCGTGACTGTTATCGGGAAGCTGCTCAGAAAGAGGCGGTAATACCGGTCGTAGAAGTTGTGGAAACACTGCGCAAGCTCGTCGGAGAATCAGAAAGTGAAACGGTTCCCCGTAGCCGTTACCGGTTGGTACAAACCCCGCAGGTTTTTACGGTGTCGCTGTTGAAGCAGGCTTATGCACAGCCTTATTCGCCGATGTTTACGGATGATGCTTCGGTGGTGGAGGCTGCCGGACATGCGGTGCATCTCATTCCTGGTAATCGGGAAAACATCAAACTGACTACACCTTTTGATTTGAAGGTGGCAGAAGTGTTGGCTTGATAAAGTTATACAGAACGTGTCGTCGAGGCGGAATCATCCGTCGGATGACACGTTTTCTGCATACGTTAATAAAACTCATTGGAAAATTCTGTAAGGGGTATGTTCGATTTGAATACGCGAGACATCAAGTATCTTCAGGGAGTAGGACCGCAACGTGCGGCTATCTTGAATAAGGAGTTGGAAATTTATTCCTTCAAGGACTTGTTGTATTATTTCCCTTACAAGTACGTAGACAGAAGCCGGGTGTATCTCATCCGTGAAATCGACGGGAATATGCCTTACATCCAATTGCGGGGAAAGGTCTTGAGTTTTGAGACGCTGGGAGAAGGGCGGCAGCGGAGGCTGGTCGGTCATTTCTCCGACGGTACCGGTGTTGTGGATCTGGTCTGGTTCCAAGGGCTGAAGTTCATTACCGGAAAGTATAAAGCCAACGAGGAATACATCGTTTTCGGAAAACCTACCGTGTTCAACGGGCGTATCAACATCGCTCATCCGGATATTGACCCGGTGGCTGAACTGACACTTTCTACTATGGGACTTCAGCCGTATTACAATACGACGGAACGGATGAAGAGGGGCAATCTGCACTCTAATGCTCTGACTAAACTGATGAAGAATCTGTTCGGTGTCCTTCAGCATGAGGTGCTGGAGGAAACTTTGAGTCCTTCATTGGTGGAGAAGTACCGGTTGATGCCGCTTACCCAGGCATTGTATTATATTCATTTTCCACAGAATCCGGAGCAGCTTCGCCGGGCACAGTACCGGTTGAAGTTCGAAGAATTATTTTATGTCCAGTTGAATATCTTGCGTTATACCAAAGAACGAAGAAATAAATTTCGTGGGTTGATATTCAGCCGGGTAGGCGAAATATTCAATACTTTTTATTCCAAGCATCTTCCTTTCCAGCTGACTGGGGCACAGAAGCGGGTTATCAAGGAAATGCGTCGGGATATGGGAAGTGGGCGTCAGATGAACCGTCTGTTGCAAGGCGATGTGGGGAGCGGCAAGACCTTGGTCGCGCTGATGACCATGCTGATAGCTTTGGACAACGGCTTTCAGGCGTGTATGATGGCTCCGACTGAGATTTTGGCAACTCAGCATTATGAAACTGTCCGTCATTTTCTCGAAGGTATGGAGATTCGGGTAGAGTTGCTTACGGGAACCGTGAAGGGAAAACGTCGGGAAGCTATCCTGAAAGGTCTGTTGACGGGAGAGGTACACATCCTTATCGGTACGCATGCAGTGATAGAGGATACGGTGAATTTCGCTTCGTTGGGACTTGTGGTAATCGACGAACAGCATCGGTTCGGGGTAGCCCAACGGGCCAAGTTGTGGACAAAAAATACCTGTCCGCCTCATGTACTGGTTATGACAGCTACACCTATCCCCCGTACATTGGCCATGACTTTATATGGCGATTTGGATGTTTCTATCATTGACGAACTTCCTCCGGGGCGTAAACCTATTCAGACTATCCATCAGTTTGACAATCGTCGTGCTTCTCTTTATGCTTTCATGCGAAAGCAGATACAGGCAGGCAGGCAGGTATATATTGTCTATCCGCTTATTCAGGAGAGTGAAAAGATGGATATCAAAAATTTGGAAGAAGGGTATCTGCATATTTGCGAAGCTTTTCCAGAATATAAGGTCAGTAAGGTTCATGGTAAGATGAAGCCGGTTGAAAAGGATGAAGAGATGCAGCGCTTTTTACGTAATGAGACCCAAATTATGGTAGCGACGACGGTTATCGAGGTAGGGGTAAATGTACCTAATGCTTCAGTAATGGTCATCGAGAACGCTGAACGTTTCGGATTGTCACAGTTGCATCAGCTGCGGGGACGTGTCGGTCGGGGAGCTGACCAATCGTATTGCGTGTTGGTGACCGGATATAAGTTGACTGAAGATACCCGGAAACGTATTGAAATCATGGTACAGACTAATGACGGTTTTGAAATAGCTGAGGCTGATCTGAAGCTACGGGGACCTGGCGATTTGGAAGGTACTCAGCAGAGCGGAGTAGCTTTCGATTTGAAAATTGCTGATATTGCACGAGACGGTCAGCTTTTGCAATATGTACGTGGAATAGCTGAGCAGTTATTGGAAGAGGATCCGGAAGGGGTGAAACCGGAGAATGCCATCGTGTGGCAGCAATTGAAAGAACTTCGGGAAAAACACGTCAACTGGTCGGTGATTTCCTGAAAGTTGTAGGAAATAGATTTATGTAAAACAGAAGCGAGCACTTCCTGCAGAAAGTGCTCGCTTCTATTTTACTTCAAGTGTAAGATTACTTTTTCAGACGGTTACCGTAACGGTTCATGAACTTATCTACACGTCCAGCTGTATCTACCAATTTAGATTTACCAGTGTAGAACGGGTGAGAGCTGCTAGAGATTTCCAGCTTAACCAACGGATAAGTTTCGCCTTCGAATTCAATTGTGTCTTTAGTAGCACAAGTAGAACGAGACAGGAACATGTCACCGTTTGACATGTCTTTAAATACTACCGGGCGGTAGTTTTCAGGATGAATACCTTTTTTCATGTTTAGTATATACTTTTATTGTTATTATTGGCAATATGTGGTAACACCAATCGTGTAATGGTCTGTTTCGGGTTGCAAAGATACGGCTTTTATTTGAAACGTAAAAGAAAAACAATAATTTTTTATGGCACAGACGATTTGACTTTTCCTTTTATAAAAAAGGTGTTCAGAAAAGTAACGGTCGAAGGGAAGATTTGTAATATCTACATAGCATCTGCCCGATAGAGTATGGATGGGGCTGGCTATTTACGGAATGTCTCCTGCCCGTTATTATTTTTTTTCGGGAGCAGGTAGGAAGTTCTCACAATTATTGCTATTTTTGCATAAGAATTTAATTACTAACAATAATAAATTTTACAACAATGGTTAATTACAAAGAATTAGGCCTGGTAAACACAAGAGATATGTTTGCTAGAGCTATCAAAGGTGGTTATGCTATTCCGGCTTTCAACTTCAATAACATGGAACAGTTGCAGGCTATTGTTAAAGCTGCTGTAGAAACTAAATCGCCGGTTATCCTGCAGGTTTCTAAAGGTGCACGTAACTATGCAAACCAGACTTTGTTGCGTTACATGGCTGAAGGTGCTGTAGAATATGCTAAGGAATTGGGTTGCGCTCATCCGGAAATCGTTTTGCACCTTGACCACGGAGATTCATTCGAATTGTGTAAGTCTTGTATTGACATGGGCTTCTCTTCAGTAATGATCGATGGTTCTCACCTGCCTTACGAAGAAAACGTTGCTTTGACTAAGAAGGTTGTTGATTACGCTCATCAGTTCGATGTAACTGTAGAAGGTGAATTGGGTGTATTGGCTGGTGTAGAAGATGAAGTTAGTGCAGAACACCACACTTATACTAACCCGGAAGAAGTTATCGATTTCGCTACTCGTACAGGTTGTGACTCTTTGGCTATCTCAATCGGTACTTCTCACGGTGCATACAAGTTCAAACCTGAACAGTGCCACGTTGATCCGGCTACAGGTCGTTTGGTTCCTCCTCCATTGGAATTCGCTGTATTGGACGCTGTAATGGAAAAACTTCCGGGATTCCCTATCGTTCTTCACGGATCTTCTTCAGTTCCTCAGGAAGAAGTTGACACAATCAACAAGTTTGGCGGTAACTTGGAAGCTGCTATCGGTATTCCAGAAGATCAGCTGCGTAAGGCTGCTAAATCTGCAGTTTGCAAGATCAATATCGACTCAGACTCTCGTCTGGCTATGACTGCTGCTATCCGTAAAGTATTCGCTGAAAAACCGGCTGAATTTGACCCGCGTAAATATCTGGGCCCGGCTCGTGATAACATGGAAAAACTTTACAAGCACAAAATCATCAACGTATTGGGTTCTGACAACAAGTTGGCTCAGTGCTAATCTGTCTTACAGATTTTTAAACATAAAAGAAAGGCTGCTTCATTCTAGCAGCCTTTCTTATTATATTATATAGCTATTATTTCCATTGATAATGTCTTACCCAGTCTACTTCCATTTCGACAGGAAGATCTTTCGGATTTACTTCTCCTACCCAACTTCCTCCCAATTGCATGTCAATCAATAGATATTGGGGAATATTGAATGGAAATTGTCCTTCTTTATCAGTCTCAATCCGTGGATAAGTAAAGGTTTGTTTTCCGTTGATATGGAAAACTAGGCTGTCAGGCCATAAATCTACGCCAAAAACGTTGAATGTGTTCACATCAATAGGTCCCGTTGCACTGTGTTTAGGGTTGTTTTTTATACCCAGGTGAAGTGTATAATGGTTGTGTACGGTCTGATAAGCAATAGAATCATAATTCAATCTTTCCATGATATCGATTTCACCACCCATTGGCCATTTATATTTTTCATCTTCAAATGGAAGCATCCAAATGGCAGGCCAGGCACCTTTAGCTGCTTTCAATCGAGCACGTATTTCTATCCGTCCACCTTCGAAAGCATGTTTTCCTTTAGTCCATATTCCTCCAGTCAGATAAGTAGCGGTATCAGTCTGCAGATTATTGTTTACAATACCTTTGAGAACTAATAACCCATTACGCATTTCGTAGCATCGGTCATCGAATGATTGGGTGTTTTGCCAGTCTGCTACCCCGCGGGGAATTCGGCTCCATACGGTTGTGTCTAAAGTGGATCCGTTGAAATCTTCCTCCCAGATTAATACCCATTGGGGAGAACGGGTACATGAAATCATTCCTAATAAGGTCAAAATGAAAAATATCGGTTTCATAGTATGTATGATGGATTGGTTCTTATTTTAAGGTGTTTGGGCAATAGAATGAACAGATATGAACATTATTCTTTTGACAGTCTCTTTTATTTAATGTTAAGACTTATAGTTTGGGCTGTCATGTTGTATTGTTCTTTGAAAAAGAAACCGTTCCAAGTTTAGGGTTGGAACGGTTTCCTGATATGTATTTCTTTAGGGTAAGCTGCTTTTATTGATGGAAGAAAGGAGATTCACCATTTTGTGTCCATGCAGCAGCTACTTCCTGAGCATTAGGAACAATTGTTTTCATGGAGCCGTCTTGTTGCTGATAGCTGATGGTTCCGTCTTCGTTCATCCGAATCAATTCAAAGCTTTGGCCTTCTGCTTCAGCATTCCAAGTCCGTTTTTCAGCATTGTATACCAGATTTAATTCTTTCCCTTCTTCTCCTTCTTTGGTAATGGTATAACCGTCCTTGTTGGTACGGATGGCATAGTTGCCGTTTTCACCTTGTACAGTTCGTATAGAACCCAGTTCGGCTACAGGGTTAGAACCTGACCAGAATTCGATGGAGTTCAATACTAGAATGTCTGCCAGATAGGCAACTTCATATACAGGTACGATATGAAATGCAAGGAAAACCACTTCATTGACGAATTTATTCCCGATACCTTGGTTCCAATCTTTCAGGTTTGACCAAAGACCGAATGATCCGATACATGAGGAGAGCAACAGACTTCCTCCTACTAATGCAGTAACGATTTTTAATTTTGTCTTTTTCATAGTCTGATGTTTTTTGTCTGAGTTAATTTAAATCTTGTCTGATTTTTCATTTTGTCACAAAATTAGTATATATTTTGAGCTATGAAAATAAAAAGCCAATAAAAAAACGTATCTTTGACGCTGTTTTGAATATTTAATCTAAATTAGTATAAAATGAAAGAACAGATTCAGAAAAGATTGAGTGACTCGAAAGCCGCTCGCTGGACAGCACTCATCATTGTTTCCTTTACAATGATGTGTGGTTATTTCCTGACGGATGTTATGTCTCCTCTGGAGAATTTGTTGACTACTCGAGGGAGTGTGGCCTATTTTACCGACGATACATCCATGCCTACTGATTCGTTGTTGGCTAAAATGGAGTTATTGGCTGCCGATGCAGCTTCGCCTTCGTTGACAGTAGATAATTTGGAGAAGGGGTTACGGGTTCAGTTTTTAGACAAGGCTGATGGTAATCAGCAGGTGGTAGAGAAGACGATTGCTACAGTAGCATCGGGTGAAGGATGGTCAAGTACAGAATACGGATTTTTTTCCGGTTCTTATGGATATATCAACGTATTCTTGCTGATGTTATTTTTCGGTGGTTTGATTCTGGATAAAATGGGTATCCGTTTTACAGGTATCATGTCTTCTGGACTTATGTTTGCTGGGGCGCTTATCAAGTGGTATGCTTTGGCCAATGATTTTGGCGATGCTACTTTCCTGGGAATGAATGTACAAGTCGTGTTAGCTTCATTAGGTTTTGCCATTTTTGGTGTAGGTTGTGAAATCAGTGGTATTACGGTATCAAAAGTAATTGTGAAGTGGTTTGCCGGTAAAGAATTGGCGTTAGCTATGGGATTACAGGTAGCTATGGCTCGTATTGGTACGGCTGTAGCGTTAGGAGTTAGTCTGCCGGTTGCTCAGATGATGGGTGAGGTGTCCTATCCGGTGCTTTTTGGTGCTATTACCTTATGTATTGGTTTTTTATGCTATCTGGTATATTGTGTAATGGATAAAAAAGAAGATGCTTCTGTACGGGCAGCTCGTCAGGAAGCCGGAGAGTCTACTGAAGAAGAAGGTTTCAAGATGTCGGATCTGAAGCTGATTTTTTGTAGTAAGGGTTTTTGGTTGATAACTTTGTTATGCCTCATGTTCTATGCTGGTGTTTTCCCTTTCCTGAAGTTTGCTACTAAACTGATGATTTTCAAATATAATGTTCCGGAATCTTTCGCAGGCCTTATTCCTGCTTTGTTACCTTTTGGTACTATCTTGCTTACTCCTGTATTCGGGACTTTGTACGATCGTATAGGACGGGGAGCTACGCTGATGATTATCGGTTCGGTCATGCTGACGGTAGTACATGTGCTTTTTGCCTTGCCGGTGATGAACTATTGGTGGTTTGCGGTTGTGGTTATGGTAATACTGGGAATTGCTTTTTCATTGGTACCGAGTGCCATGTGGCCTTCTGTCCCAAAGATTATTCCGATGAAGCAGCTTGGTTCGGCTTATGCCATTATTTTCTATATACAGAATATCGGTCTGGCTATGGTACCTTTGCTGATTGGATGGGTAATCAACGATTTTGCTACTCAATATAATGAAGCTGGAGTGGTGATAGGCTATAATTATACTGTACCAATGACTATCTTTGCTCTGTTTGGTGCTTGTGCTATCCTTATTTCCTTAATGCTTCGTCAGGAAGATTCCAAGAAGCATTATGGGTTGGAAGAAGCAAATATAAAGAAATAAACAGATGAAATAATCGACTCTTGGCTGTATACAAGAAAGGCAGCCATACTACAGCAGGTATTACCTGAATTGTAGTGTGGCTGTCTTCTTTGTATTTTGAATCTTGTCAGTCTTTGTCTATTTTGACGATAGCACCGGTATTCGGATTGAAGATGACGCGAGTATTTACTTTCTTGTCGAAGAGGCCGTCTGTGAGGACTTCTGTGTAACCTAGTTGGGTAACGGGCAGTTCTTCTTCGAAAACCGTTTTTCCTTGAAAGCTGACACTTACATTCGCTTTTCCTGGAATGTTGTAGAGTACTCCTTTCGGTTGTTTCCCTTTTCCCTCTTCTTGGGTGCCTAAAGCAGTCTTACTAGTCAGATTTACATAAATAGGTTCTCCGGCCAGGTTGTCTGGAGTCAGAATACCCAGTTTTTCTGAAAAACGGAATGCGATTCTGTCCTTTAGGCCATCTTCCGGCGACAAGCGTACGGTGAATACCTTATCTTCGCGGTCATTGATACCGGTAAACATTTCTGTCATGGCTTGTTCTTGCTGATTCAGATTGTCGATGACCAGCTGTAGGGAAGCGCCGTCTTTTGGCATGTTTTCGGCTTGTCCACGTAAAATCAGATTTTTACTTTCGCGTATGTTAAATATTTCCCTGGCGGTCAGTTCCGCCATCTTGGCGGTGGAGCCGGCCATCAGGATTTCTTCTGTCAGATATTTCCGGGCGTTGGGATGACGTTGGGGCTTCTCCAGCTTGTAGGTTGTCTCTTCAGTGGCAGGCGCTGAAGTGTTGATGGCCTTGATGATGCCGTCGTCTGTCAGTTCCATGTTCGAGGCCAGGTCCTTGTCTTTCAACTTCATGATATAGGCTTTTGTTGAATCGGGTACTCCTACAGAACACACCTCTATCTGTTTGATTTTCCAATATGTTTCCTGTTGGGCAGTTACGTTGTTCAGTCGTAGGAAACGGTTGGCATATTGACAGAACTCTCCCGGCTGATATGTTACTTTCGTGGCGATGACACGTACTTCCAATGCTGTTTTCGGAAGAAAATAAGCGATACCTTCTCCTTTCCCCGGTATATAGGGGTCTTGGGCATATGTGGCTGCTGTTGCTGCCAATAAACTTAGCGCAATGATTCCTTTCTTCATAGTCGGAGGTTTATTTTGTTTCGGTTAGTTGTTTCCAGGCTTCTGGAAGGGCTTCGATAATGTCGCTGGCATTCATGCTCATCATGCCTTGACGTTCACAGGCGATGTCTCCTGCCAATCCGTGTACATATACCCCTAAACGGCAGGCTGCTTCCTGTGGATATCCTTGGGCCAGTAGAGCCAACAGAATACCCGTCAGTACATCTCCGCTTCCTCCGGTAGCCATGCCTGGGTTTCCTGTCGGATTGAAATAGCAGTTTCCTTCCGGTGTAATGATGGTGGTCCATGCTCCTTTCAGTACGATATAGCATTGCAGGTAAGAAGACAGCTCTTTGGCCTTGTTCAGACGTTCGTAACTGTTACTGCACCGGCCCACCAGGCGTTCCAATTCTTTGATATGTGGAGTTAAAATAGCTTGTTTCGGAATACGGTTCAGAAAGTTACGGTATACACTGAGGTTGTTCAAAGCATCGGCATCCAGTACTGTCGGCACGTAGCAGCTGTCCAGTTGCTCGATAGTTGTCTTAGCGGTGATTTCCTCCTGTCCCAGTCCTGGGCCGATGGCTATGGCCTGATAGTTGTCCAGGTCAGTCGGCTCGGCAAAGAAACGTTCATGCAGGTCGTCTTCTACTGTAGCTTGTGGTACCAATGTCTGCAGTAGATTATGATTACAGACAGGTGTGTGTACGGTCAGACGTCCGATTCCGGAGCGCATGCAGGCTTGAGCTGCCATGACTGCGGCCCCTCCCATGCCATATGAGCCGGCAATGAGAAGCCCGTGTCCACGCATACCCTTGTGGGTAAATTTCTTATAGGGCCGGATAAAACTCCTTACTTCCGCTTCTTCGGTGATGTAGTAGGGAGTTGTGACGTTCTTCATGAATTCCTGACTGATGCCGATATCCAGTACTTCCCATTTGCCTACATATTCTTCGTTTTCTGCGAAAAGGAAAGACAGTTTTGGAAGTTGGATGGTCAGTGTCAAGTCGGCTTGAATAATGTTCTGGCGTACATTGTAGGTATTGTCTTCGCCCATTAGTCCTGATGGGGTATCAATGGAGACTACTGTCGATTGCGATGCGTTGATATATTGTACGACAGCTGCAAAACCTCCACTCAGAGGCTTGTTCAGTCCGGCTCCGAAGAGACCGTCTATCACGACATCGTTGCGAGTCAGTTTCGGAGGGTCGAACTGAGAGCTTACTTCTGTATAATTGGCGAAACCGCATTCTTTCAGTCGGCGAATATTGGTGAGGCATTCTTCAGAAATTTTTCCGGTCACGTTGAAGAATACTACTTCTACCGGATAATGTTTCAGGAACAGCATGCGGGCTACGGCCAGGGCATCGCCTCCGTTGTTTCCGGAACCGGCAAAGACAATCATGCGGCGGGCCTTGTCCCAACGCCGGCAGATGGCATCTGTTATCAGACTTGCCGCTTTTTCCATCAGGTTGATGGATAATATAGATTCATGGCTGATGGTATAAGCATCAGCTTCCCGTTGTTGTTTGCAGCTTAATATTTTCATTGTTCTCTCAACTAGCTAATTTGACGGTAAAAGTACGAAAAAAGGATTGAACTGTCTTTATGTTTCCTTAGAAAATATGTTTAAAACCGTTATGACCATGTGGAGGTTTGACAGATTATTCGTAAATTTGCACCAATTTTATTAACAACATAGATCTATGGATACTATTCAGATTAAAGATAAACGGTTTACCACGTTCATTCCGGAAGAGAAGATACTGACAGAGGTAGCCCGTGTGGCCGATGAAATTAATCGTGACCTTTCCAGAAGCGATCCTTTGTTCGTGAGCGTCCTGAATGGGTCATTCATGTTTACCGCCGATCTGATGAAACGGTTGGACATTCCCTGTGAAATCTCTTTTGTGAAGCTGGCCTCGTATGAAGGAACTTCTACTACCGGCCGGGTGAAGGAACTGGTAGGACTGAACGATGACATCAGTGGACGTACCGTCGTTATTGTGGAGGATATTGTCGATACCGGTCTGACTATGCAGCGGCTACTTGAGACCTTGCGTGCAAAAAATCCAAAGGAAATCCGTATCGCTACACTTCTGGTGAAACCTGACAAACTTCAAGTGGATTTGAAGATTGATTATGTGGCGATGAATATTCCAAACGATTTCATTGTAGGCTACGGACTCGATTACGACGGCTATGGACGTAATTTCCGAGATATCTATATTGTAGAAGATTAATACTCACTATATTAATAATTAAGGTAAAAATGTTGAATATTGTAATTTTTGGTGCACCGGGTTCTGGAAAAGGGACTCAGAGTGCCCGTATCGTAGAGAAATACGGATTGAACCACATCTCTACAGGCGACGTTCTGCGTGCTGAAATAAAGAATGGTACAGAACTGGGTAAGACAGCAAAAGGTTATATCGATAACGGACAGCTTATTCCGGATGAGTTGATGATTGACATTCTGGCTAGTGTATTCGATAGCTTTAAGGATAGCAAAGGTGTCATCTTTGACGGTTTTCCACGTACTATCGCTCAGGCAGATGCATTGAAGGCGATGTTGAAGGAACGCGGACAGGAAGTTTCTATCATGCTTGACTTAGAAGTTCCGGAAGATGAACTGATGACCCGTCTTATCAAGCGTGGTCAGGAATGTGGACGTGCTGACGATAATGAAGAAACCATCAAGAAACGTCTGGTCGTTTACCATTCACAGACAGCTCCGTTGATTGACTGGTACAAGAATGATGGCAAGTATTGCCACATCAATGGTCTGGGTACCATGGAAGGCATCTTTGCCGATATCTGTACTGCAATCGATAAACTCTGATTGAATCATATATACGAAGAATGGAGAGCCTTCTGTCTGTTGGGATAAAAGGTTCTTTATTCTTCTTTATCTTTTATCGTAAATAAAAACCGACCGTTTATTTGTTTCGTAGGGATACGAACGTAATTATTGAACTGATATTATGGCTGAATCGAATTTTGTTGATTATGTAAAGATCTACTGCCGCTCCGGTAAAGGAGGCCGAGGCTCGGTACACATGCGTCGTGAGAAATACATGCCCAATGGAGGTCCTGACGGTGGCGACGGTGGTAGAGGAGGTCATGTTATTTTGCGGGGGAACCGCAATTACTGGACATTGCTGCACCTGAAGTATGAACGGCACGTGTTTGCCGAACACGGAGGGAACGGCTCGAAGAACAAGAGCTTTGGAAAAGACGGTGCAGATAAAATTATTGAAGTGCCGTGTGGTACGGTGGCCTATAATGCCGAGACCGGCGAATATGTGTGCGACATTACCGAACACGGACAAGAGGTCATTCTATTGAAAGGAGGACGCGGAGGACTGGGAAACTGGCATTTCCGCACCGCTACCCGTCAGGCTCCCCGCTTTGCACAGCCGGGCGAACCTATGCAGGAGATGACCGTTATTTTGGAATTGAAACTATTGGCCGATGTAGGTCTGGTGGGATTCCCTAACGCTGGAAAATCTACGTTGCTTTCTACGGTGTCAGCAGCCCGTCCGAAGATTGCCAACTATCCGTTTACTACGCTTGAACCGAATCTGGGTATTGTATCCTATCGAGAAGGAAAGTCTTTTGTGATGGCCGATATACCGGGTATCATTGAAGGGGCGAGCGAAGGGAAAGGACTGGGATTGCGTTTCTTGCGCCATATCGAACGTAACTCGCTGTTGCTATTTATGGTACCGGGTGATACGGACGACATCCGCAAAGAATACGAAGTGCTGCTCAATGAGTTGGCACGTTTCAACCCGGAGATGCTCGACAAGCAGCGGGTGCTGGCTATCACCAAGAGTGATATGTTGGACGAGGAGTTGATTGCGATGCTGGAACCTACGTTGCCTCAAGATATACCGCACGTATTTATTTCGTCCATTACCGGACAAGGGATATCCGAACTGAAGGATGTCCTGTGGACGGAACTTAATAAGGACAGTAACCAATTGGAAGCCGTCCGTCGGGAAGCGATTGTCCATCGTGCCAAGAATTTGACCGAACTCCAGCAGGAATTGCAGGATATGGGTGAAGACGAGGATTTTGAATTTGAATACGAGGATGAAGCGGACGATGAGGATTTCGAATACGAATACGAAGAAGATTGGGAGGACGAACCTCAGAAATAATCATGAATCATTTTTTTGCAGATAATCGGATGTTGGTGTATGGTGCCATGCAACCTTACACCGACATCTTCTGTTTCTCTACTACCCGGAATGGAGGGTTCAGTGAAGGAGAGTATGCCTCGTTCAACTGCAACGGCTATTGTGGCGACCATCAGGAGACAGTGGCGCAGAATCAGGAACTCTTGTGCAGCTTGATGCCACAACGGCCAGAAGGCTTGCTTATTCCTCATCAGACACACGGCACAGAGGTCTGTATTGTGGATGAGGCTTTTCTGCAGTTGCCTGACGCAACCCGTACAGAAGTATTAGAGGGAGTGGATGCCCTAATTACCCGTGTCCCCGGACAGTGTTTGTGTATTTCTACTGCCGATTGTATTCCGGTACTTTGTTATGATCGGCGTCTGCGGGCGATAGCTGCTGTCCATGCGGGATGGCGGGGTACTGTAGCACGGATTGTCGGAAAGACTTTGCAACGGATGGAAGAGGTGTATGGTACCCGTCCTGAGGATGTGGTGGCCTGCATTGGTCCTGGTATTTCGTTAGACGCTTTTGAGGTAGGAGATGAAGTCTATCAGGAATTCTGCAATGCAGGTTTCCCTATGGAACGGATAGCACGTCGGGAGTCGAAGTGGCATCTGGATTTGTGGGAGGCCAACCGCCTTCAATTGCTGGAGCAAGGAGTTCCCGAAACACAGGTTTCAGTAGCTGGTATTTGTACCTTTCGTCAGAATGACAAGTTTTTTTCTGCGCGTCGGCAAGGTATCCGCTCCGGACGTATCCTGTCGGGGATTTTGCTGATGCATCCTTTTTAAAAGTCAAAAGAAAATGAAGAAGATAATATTAGAAGTCTCTCCGGAGCTGAAGGCTGCCTGGCCTTCGTTTCAGGGAGCCGCTGTATTTGCCGAAGTGACAAATTCGGCATACAGTGATCCGTTGTGGCAGCGAATTCAGGAATTTACGGAACTTTATCGCCAGCGGTATACCATCGATTCCATTAAGGATATGCCTGCTATTCAGGCTACTCGCCAGGCTTATAAAAAATGTGGCAAAGACCCTAGTCGTTACCGGCCTTCTTCTGAGGCACTCTGTCGCCGTATTTTGCGTGGACTTCCTTTGTATCAGATAGATACACTGGTAGACTTGATTAATCTGGCTTCCATCTACAGTGGACATTCCATTGGTGGGTTTGACCTCGATAAGATAGTAGGCGACCGTCTGGTACTGGGTATCGGAAAAGCTGGTGAACCCTATGAAGGTATCGGACGTGGTGAACTGAATATCGAGGGGATGCCTGTCTACCGCGATGCAGTGGGTGGGGTAGGGACTCCTACCAGCGATAATGAACGTACCAAGTTAACTGAAGGTACAACCCATTTGCTGGCCATCATGAACAGCTATCGTGGAAAAGAGGGGTTGGAAGCCGATGTACAGTATATGGTGGATTTGCTGAAGGAGTTTGCTGCTGCCCGTCAGGTGGAAGTGGTGTATTTCAATTAATGTTTCATGTGCATGAATTTCAGATTATGGATATAGAAAAGATTATGACCGAAGGTATTGTTTTCAAGGGAAGCAAGTCCACATCGGTAGGGAAGAAAGATGAGAAGGTAAAGACCAAAGCCAAGAAGAAAGCCTATATTACAGGGGCTCACGGCTCCGGTTCTGCCAAGATGAAAGCGGAATACCGCCGTCAGCGGGCGAATCGCCATAAGGGAAAATGACAGAAGTGTATTTTATTTTTAATATTAATCTTTAAATTAGTTTTTATGAGAAAGGTTTTGTTTGTATTAGTGATGTTGGTGTCTGCATTGGCAGCACAGGCACAGGAGATGTATCTGGGCGGTGGTATCAGCCTTTGGAGAAATGATGACGCAGACCGTACTAAGTTTTCTATCGCTCCGGAGTTCGGTTATAATCTGAACAGCAGATGGGCTGTGGGAGGAGAGCTGGTCTTTTCTCATTCATATGAAGACGGTACCAGCCTTAATTCGTTTGCTTTGGCACCTTATGCCCGTTTTTCGTTCTACGAGAATAAGATTGTCCGTTTGTTCCTTGATATGGGATTCGGTTTTTCTACTACAGCGGTAAAGGATATGGATAACTATAATGGTTTTGAGATTGGTGTGAAACCGGGTATTTCCATTAAGTTGAACAACCATTTCAGTCTGATTTCCAAGATTGGTTTTGCTGGATTCCGCGACGATTATTTCCGGGGTGAAAATGGACTGGGTGTAGACCTCGATGGAGAAAACATTTCCATCGGAATCGATTATGAATTCTGATTCATTCTTTTCATTGCGAAAAAACAGGTAGAAAGAGAGGCATGTGCCGGATTTTTCTTATTTTTGTCTGAAATGACGAAAAAAGAAAGACATGATGAAAAAATTACTTCTCCTGATGGTGGGCGTACTGTGTACGCTGACTGTCGCAGCACAGACAAAAGTAACCTGGAGTATGGAACTCGGCTTGGGTATGAGTACCTGGATGGGAAAAGGTTCCGACCACACTAACCCGATATTCAGCCCGAAAGTTGGGATTGGAATTGATGTACCGTTGAGTGGACTGGTTTCTTTCCAGACCGGATTGTCATGGGTATCGAAAGGTGCGAAGACTGAATGGTTAAAGCAGGACGTACAGGTCAACCAGAATTATTTCCAGATGCCGTTGTTGGCAGCATTCCATGTCGGTACGGTTTCTTCGTTTGATATGGTGTTTACGGTAGGCCCTTACTTGGCTTACGGTGTGAATGGAAAGACAGAATACGAGGTAGATGATGTCACTACATCATGGAGTACTTTTGGAAATTCTAAGCTGAATGGTGTAGAAAATGACGGATTAGACCGGTTGGATGCAGGAATTCAGGCTGGAGTGGCTATGGATTTCTCACGTTGGACAGTGGGGCTCGATGGTGATTTCAGTTTTGTCAAGATAGCCCAGGGACGTAATCCGTATAACTTGGCTTTTTATCTTACCTGTGCCTATAAGTTCTGAACAATACTGTCGGGTAAATAATAAGGCTCCTCTTGATTGGAAATCATTTCAGGTCAAGGGGAGCCTTTTTTTATGCTTGTTTCTCTGATTATTAATGGTGGAACAGACGAATGCCGGTAAATGCCATAGCAATACCGTACTTGTCGCAGGTGGCGATGACATGGTCATCACGTACCGAACCTCCGGCTTGTGCGATATAGGTTACACCACTTTTGTGTGCCCGCTCGATGTTGTCGCCGAATGGGAAGAAAGCGTCCGAACCCAGTGATACACCGGTGAGTGTGTCTAGCCAGGCACGTTTCTCTTCGCGAGTCAATACTTCCGGTTTCTCGGTGAAGAACTGCTGCCATACGCCATCGGCCAATACATCGTCGTGGTCATCACTGATGTATACATCGATGGTATTGTCGCGGTCGGCGCGGCGTATTTTTTCTACCCAGGGAAGATTCAGTACTTTCGGATGCTGACGCAGGTACCAGATGTCTGCTTTGTTGCCTGCCAGGCGGGTACAATGGATACGGCTCTGTTGTCCGGCACCAATACCGATGGCCTGTCCGTCCTTTACGTAGCATACGGAGTTAGACTGGGTATATTTTAAGGTGATGAGGGCAATCATCAGGTCGCGGCGTGCGGATTCAGGGAAGTCTTTATTCTGAGTCGGGATGTTCTCGAAGAGTTCTGCTCCATTCAGTTTGATTTCGTTGCGTCCCTGTTCGAAAGTGATACCGAATACGTCTTTGTGTTCGATGGGAGCCGGACGATAATCCGGATCGATCTGTATGACGTTGTAAGTACCTTTCCGTTTAGCTTTCAGGATTTCCAGTGCTTCGTCGGTATACCCCGGTGCGATGACTCCGTCGGAAACCTCGCGGTTAATGAAACGGGCTGTAGCTTCGTCGCACACATCACTCAGGGCTATGAAATCACCATATGAGGACATACGGTCGGCTCCACGGGCACGTACGTATGCGTTGGCCAGTGGTGAAAGTGGCAAGTCGCCTACAAAATAAATCTGTTTCATTGTTTCGTCCAGTTCCAGGCCGATAGCGGCGCCTGCCGGGCTGACGTGCTTGAAGGAAGTGGCAGCCGGCATTCCGGTAGCTTCTTTCAGTTCTTTTACCAACTGCCATCCGTTCAGGGCGTCCAGAAAATTGATGTATCCCGGGCGTCCGTTTAATACGGTGATAGGCAGTTCTCCCTCCTGCATGTAGATACGGGCAGGTTTCTGGTTGGGGTTACAACCATACTTCAGTTCGAGTTCTTTTGCCATAGTTCAATTGGTTTGGTGTTTTCTACAAAAATACGGATAATTTTTTGCTTGTAGAAACAGAATCTGTTGTAAATTTGTTGGTGAAGAGCATTCCGTTTTTTGAGAAACGGTGGAGATGGATTAATATAAAAGAAAAAGAGATGATAGACGAACTTTTGAAATTCAATGAATCTTTTGTGGCAGAGAAGGGGTACGAGAAATACATTACTACCAAATATCCAGATAAGAAGATAGCAATTGTAACTTGTATGGATACTCGTCTGGTAGAGTTGCTCCCGGCTGCCTTGGGCTTGAAAAATGGCGATGTAAAGCTTATCAAGAATGCGGGCGGTACCGTTATGCATCCTTTCGGTAGCGTTGTGCGTAGTCTGCTGGTGGCAATCTATGAACTGGGTGTACAGGAGATCATGATTATCGGTCATACCGATTGTGGCGTACAGCACATGGACAGCGAACTGATGCTGAAGCATATGCGTGATCGGGGAGTATCGCAGGACCACTTGGATATGATGGAGTATTGCGATATCAATCTTCGTTCCTGGTTGAGTGGTTTTAACGATACTGAAGAAGCGGTACGTAAGAGTGTACATCTGGTGAAACATCATCCGCTGGTTCCACAGGATTTGATTGTCCGCGGATTTATTATGGATTCGGTGACCGGGCAATTGACAGAACTGACAAATATTGACTGATTTATATTCGCCTTTAAATCAGTTGGTTGATAAAGACCGGAAAACGAACGTTTGTTTTCATCCAAATGAACGTTTGTTTGGATAAAGATGTCCTCACGTTTCAGCTCGAACGTGAGGACGTTTTTTAGTGTGGTATTTTTACCTTTGCGCTGGAATTCGGTGAACCTCCACATTTAAGCGATAAACCTCCGTATGAATACAAAGTCTGTAGTGTATTCATGGGCTTTGGGAAGGAAATTATTAAACATAGGTGTATAATTAATTCCCTCAAAGCGGTAGGTAATGAAAACTGTTGCTTTTATTTTTCAGATTATCAGTTTATTAGAATTTGTTTGTGAAAAATGTTACAAAAAAGTTTCAAAGTAAGCTTGCGTTTATGATAAAAGTGTGTA